>Ga0209467_1001007_pt1 | contig 28217 bp, 21 predicted proteins | sample Higcelwee11metaG_FD_187175 | JGI IMG/M metagenome (GOLD analysis project Ga0209467, IMG submission 187175) | Freshwater pond sediment microbial communities from the University of Edinburgh, under environmental carbon perturbations - High... | ecosystem: Environmental > Aquatic > Freshwater >... | reverse complement strand
TCGCGTTTGCCGTCCATCCGATTGCTCGGACTTTCGGCCGATGCGTTTCGAATCACCCGACTCGCTATTTAATTGTCAAAGATCACGGCCGTCTGAGGTCTTTCGAACCCGGTACTACTTGCGGCCCCTTCCGCTTCAAGCGGACGTACAACTTATCCACCCGAGGCTTCTCTGTCAACCGGAAATTTTGTGTGTCCCGAAAAAGTGTTTTTCTCGAAACCGCGTTTCCCGTCAGGCAGAAGCGGAGGTATAAGGAGGCGCCCCTCCGGTGTCAACACGAATCTTTGAAAATCACGAAATACCTTTCCCGCCACCGTGCCGCAATAACACAATTTACTAATATCATTCATAATTTAAAAAATAGCTTCCACCGACCATGCCGCGTCCCCGGCCCCCTGGAAACGATCCGTAACCGCCTGCGGGCCGCCCATGCCCCCCCCTGATCCCATGACCTCTTCCCGGGCCACGCAAAACGGGCCGGAAAGCCCCTCCTCTCCGGCCCGCTCATGGACCAAAATTCCGCCCGTCCGCCTCGGGGCGCCCCGGACAGGCGATGCCCGCCCGGGCAAGATCATGCCCGCATGGCGTCTTGCGCCCGCCGGGAACCGCCCTACCGCCTCGTCCGCCATGGGCTGGGGCGCGGTCAGAACTCCAGATGCCGGTAGGTGCGCGGAAAGGGAATCACGTCGCGGATGTTGCCGACCCCCGTCAAAAGCATAAGCAGCCGCTCGAAGCCAAGCCCAAACCCGGCGTGGGGCACGCTGCCGAAACGCCGTAGGTCCAGATACCACCAATAGTCGTCCATGGTCAGACCAAGCTCGGCCACCCGGTACTGCAAGACGTCCAGGCGCTCCTCACGGGCGCTGCCGCCGATGATCTCGCCGATGCCCGGAACCAACACGTCCATGGCCGCCACGGTCTTGCCGTCGTCGTTTTGGCGCATGTAGAAGGCTTTTATGTCCTTGGGATAGTCATAGACGATGACCGGCCCGCGAAAATGGACCTCAGTCAGATACCGCTCGTGCTCGCTTTGCAGGTCCAGCCCAAACCCCACCGGATAGGCGAACGCCTGCCCGCATCCAGCCAAAATCTCCACGGCCTCGCCGTACGGCAGGCGCACGAACGGCCTGTCCCGGATGTTTACAAGCCGCCCCGGCAGCTCCTTGTCCACAAACGACGCAAAAAGCTCCACGTCCTCGGCGCACCGGGTCAGCACCGCCCCCGTCAGATACTTCAAGAGCTCCTCGCCCAGGTCCATGTCGTCGGCTAAGTCCGCAAAGGCCATCTCCGGCTCGAGCATCCAAAACTCGGCCGCGTGCCGCGAGGTGTCGGAATGCTCGGCCCGAAACGTCGGCCCGAACGTGTACACATCCCCCAGGGAGCTGGCGAAGACCTCGGCCGCCAGTTGCCCGGACACGGTCAGGTAGGCGTCCTTGCCGAAAAAGTCCCGGGCCGCCCGCTCCCCCTCCGAAAGCCCCGCCTCTTCCCCCGCCCCAAGCGAGGTCACCCGGAACATCTCGCCCGCACCCTCGCAGTCCGAGCCGGTCAAAATCGGCGAGTGCACATACGCAAAGCCCCGGGCATGGAAAAACTCGTGGATGGCGAACGACATCTCGGAGCGAATGCGAAAAAGCGCCCCGTACTTGTTGGTGCGCGGCCGCAGATGCGCGATGGTGCGCAAGAACTCGTCCGAATGGCGCTTCTTCTGCAAGGGATACGATTCCGGGTCCGCCGCCCCAAGCAGCTCCAAGACCTTGGCCCGAATCTCAAAGCGCTGTCCCTTGCCGGGAGAGGCGACCAGTCTCCCGCGCACGGAGACGGCCGCTCCGGCGCCCATATCCTTTAAAAGGGCGAAGCCCCTGGTGTCGGCGTCGGCCACCACCTGGACGTTGGCCCGGCAGGAGCCGTCGTTCACCTCAAGAAACGAAAACTCCCTGGCGTCGCGACGCGTGCGCACCCACCCCTTGACGAGAATATCGGCCCGCCCGGCTTCGCCGTGCAAGGCCTCGATGATTTTGGTCCGTTTCATGCGTCCTTCTTTCCCACGACCCGCCGCCCCAAGGCAAGACCCTGGGGCGGCGGGGAAAGGAGTCGGGGCTGGCTGCCCCGAACCCCGCCCGGGGGAAATCATTTCCCCCGGACCCCCTGGTGTCCGGGCGTTTGTCTCGGCGCGTTGCGCCGGGACAAACGCCCGGAAAGCCAAGTGGTTCGGAGAACATGCGTTCTCCCGCACGCGGACGCGAAGCGCGCCAGAGTTTTTTGAAGGGGGGGGCCGGGGGGAAACTTTTTTGCAAAAAAGTTTCCCCCCGGTCTTTCACTTCGCCAGCGCCCGCAGGTCGCGGCGGCGGCGTTCGAATTCGCTGTGGATGCAGCCGCAGTAGTCCTGGCGGTAGAGCCCCATGGACTTGGACAGTTCGATGCCCTGGCCCCAGGTGGGCCGGAAGTCGCGATAGAGGAAGGCGGTTTTGGAATCTCCGGCCAGATCACGGCCCAGATCGCGGATCAGGTCGTGTTTTTGGTGTTTGCTGTAGAGAAGCGTGGAGGTGAAATGGGCGAAGCCGCCGCGTCTGGCGACCTTGAGGGTCCGTTCCAGGCGCAGACGGTAGCAGTGGAAGCAGCGGTTTTGCTCCCGGAAGGCGACGGCATGCAGGTAGACGGCGGGGTCGTATTCCTTGTCCAGGAAGATGACGGGAAAATCCAGACGAGCCGCCGTCTCGGCCAGGGCCTCGCGACGGCGCAGGTATTCGGCGGCCGGGTGGATGTTGGGATTGTAAAAAAGCCCGGTGACCTCGAAGCCCTCGGCGCGAAGCCCCTGCACCACGGTGATGGAGCAGGGGCCGCAGCAGATGTGCAATAACGCCCGGTTTCCGTTCTGGAGTCGGGACATGGCGCTATTCGACGATGATGGCGATTTTTTTCTTGAATTCGCTTTCAAATCCGGAGAGCCGGTCCCGTTTCTGGTTGAGCAGATAGACGGCAAGCTCTGCCGAAACCTTGCAGGGCACGGTCTCCACAGAGTTGTTTTTGCGCAGGACGCGGTACAGCTCCTTGAGCACGGCCATGGATTGCCATTCCAGGTTGCGCCGGGTGCCCGCGCCCTTGCAGCAGGGGCAGGGCTCGGTGGTGATGGACACGGCGGACGAGCCGATACGCTGGCGGACCATTTCCAGAAGCCCGAAGTGGGACATCTTGCCCACGTCGGTGCGGGCGCGGTCGGTCTTTAAGATGGTGCGCAGGGATTTTTCCACCTCGGCCACGTGCTTGCGGTCCTTCATCTCGATGAAGTCGATGACGATCTGCCCGCCGATGTCGCGCAGTCGAAGCTGCCGGGCGATCTCCTCGGCGGCCTCCACGTTGGTCTTGAGCGCCATCTCGCGAAAATTGCTCTCGCCGCCGATCTTGCCGGAGTTGATGTCCACGGCGGTCAGGGCCTCACCCTGGTCGAAGACCAGACGGCCGCCGCTGGGGAGCGTGACCTCGCGGGAATAGAGCTGCTCGATGTAGCGGCGCAGGTTGAAGCGGTCCCACAGGGCCAGATCCATGTCCGTGTGCTGCCGGACGATGCCCGGGCGGCGGGGAAAGACCAGGGCGGCCATGTCGGCCACCTTCTTGGCGGTCTCGGGCTCATCCACCCAGACCTCGGCCACGTCGTCGGTCAGGTAGTCACGCACAGCCCGGGCCGAGAGATCGAGCTCCTGGTAGACGAGGCTTGGCGTGGCGGCCTGGGTGCCCTTCTGGCGTACCTCTTTCCACAGGCGTTTGAGAAAGGACAGGTCGCGCTCCAGGGCGCTTTTGGACTGCCCCAGGGCGGCCGTGCGCACGATGATGCCCAGCCCCTCGTCCAGCTTGAGGCCGGATATGGCCTCCTTGAGGCGCTTGCGCTCCTCCTCGTCCTCGATCTTGCGCGACACGCCGCGCTGCTCCCGGCCCGGGGTGAGCACGAAAAAGCGTCCGGGCAGGGACAGGTAGGTGGTCATGAAGGCGCCCTTGGAGCCCGTGGGCTCCTTGACCACCTGCACCAGCACCTCCTGGTTCTTTTTCAGGGCCTTCTGGATGGGCGGATACTTGGCCTTGCGGTCAGGTCCCTGGACGATGAGGTAATATTCGGGATGCACCTCGTCGATCTGGAGAAAGCCGTTGCGTTCGGCCCCGTAGTTGATGAAGGCGGCCTGCAGGGCCGGATCGATGTTATGAATCTTTCCCTTGTAGATGTTGCCCCGGGTTTTGACCTGATGCACCATCTCCACATAGTATTCGGTGAGGACGCCGTCCTCGGCCAAAGCCACCTCGACCTGTTCGCCGGGCAGCACGCTGATGAACATCTTTTTTTTGCGTTTGACGATCTTTGTCATGAAATGTCTCCCGGCCACAGCGCGCCCCCGGGAAATTCCCGGCGGGCGGTCCGAAGCGGCGCGTCCAGACGGCGGCGAAAAGGCCGCCAGGGGGAACAATTGGACACGCCAAGGCTCCGGCCCATACGGCCCCGCCGGGGGGATCGCCCCGGTCGGACGCGGATGCGGCCAAAAAAGTCCTGTTGATGAAGGCGGCCTCAACCCTGGTAAAAGACATGGTCGAGCTCCGCCCTGGCCTGAATTTTCTTCTCCCGGACAAGCGAGTCCACAGTCCGGGAGATGTCGTCCTCGGAAAGCCCGAGGGCGATGGAAAGCTGGTGAATCGTCTGGGGCCTGCGCCCAAGCGACGCGGCCACCCGGGCCGCGACGTCGTCCGGGGAGCCTACCCGGCAGGGGGTCTCGCAGGACCGGGAGCGCAGGGCCGCCGGGCCGTGTCCCGCCTGGGCCGGGAGGGCGTCGGCGCCAAGGGCCGAGCGGAAACGCTCCAGGGTTTCGGGCGACGCGGCCACGGCCGAGGCATACGCCCCGGGCCGGGTCATGGTCACAACGTCCACCCGGTCGGGCCGGAGCTGTCGGCAAAAATCCGCCAGCAGGGCCAGATTGGCCTCGGTGTCGTTGATCCCGGCCACGATCAGGGTCTCAAGGAATATCCGCCCGGAAAATTCCGACCGGAAGTCCAAAAGCCCCTGGCGGATTGCGTCCAGGGACACATCGGGATGCGGCCGGTTGAGCGCCGCGAACTCGGCGTGAACCAGGGTGTCCATGGACGGCAGGACCACGTCGGCCAGGGCCAGACGCCGCCGGACCGCCGCCTCGGACAGAAGGCTCGAATTGGTCAAAACGGCCACGGGAACGCCCGGCAGTATCTCCCGGGTCCCTTCGATGATGCGGTCCATCTCGGTGTTGAGGCACGGCTCCCCGAGTCCGCCCAGGGTGACCACGTCGCACGGCGCAGGTCCCGACGCGGCGAATCCGGACAGCTCGTCCAGAAGGCGCGCCGCCGGAACATACGGTTTTTTCGCCGTGGTCAGGGCGTCGGTGGGTCCCACTTCGCAATAGAGACAGTCGAAGGAACAGATGCGCGCGCCCAAAAGGTCGAGGCCCAGTGACCGGCCGAGGCGGCCGGATCGCACCGGACCGAAAACGTAGGTGGAAATGTTTTTCTTACTCCCGCGTGTTCGTTATCCCGCGATGCATCTTGACACGGCGGGGGGCTTGAGGACAACTGTTTCTTTCTTACGAAATGCGAGGGGGAACTGATGCTGACACCCGGTGATTTGATACTGCTGGTAAGCCCCAAGGGCAAGCAATATCTCCGTAAATTCGATCCGACGACCAATCTGCACACCCAGGACGGGGTTTTGGTCATGCAGCAGGCCCAGGCCGTGGGCTACGGCGGGGTCATCGCCACCCACATGGGCCACCCGTACCGCATCCTGCGCCCGTCCACCTACGAACTCATCAAGGGCGTCAAGCGTTCCACGCAGATCATGTATCCCAAGGAGATCGGCTACGCGATCCTCAAGCTCGGCATCGGGCCGGGAACGCGGGTGGTGGAGGCCGGCAGCGGCTCCGGCGGCATGACCACGGCCCTGGCCTACCACGTGGGCGATACGGGCCGGGTCTACACCTTCGAGCGGCGCCCGGAATTCTACGATCTGGCGGGCAAAAACCTGGAGGCCGCCGGTCTCTCCCACCGGGTCTCCCGCTTCAACCACGACATAAGCCAGGGCTTCGCCCCCGAGGGCATGATCCCCGGCGATCCGGCCACGGACCCCTCCGGGGCCGACGCGCTTTTTCTCGATGTGCGCACCCCGTGGGACCATCTGGAGCAGGTCGCCGCCGTGGTCTGTCCCGGCGCGCCCGTGGGCTTTTTACTGCCCACCACGAACCAGATATCGGACCTTTTGCGGGGCCTCGAAACCTCGCCCTTCGAGGACGTGGAGGTGCTGGAGATACTGATCCGGCGCTACAAACCCGTGGCCGACCGGCTTCGTCCCGAGGACCGCATGGTGGCCCACACGGGATTTCTGATCTTCGCCCGCCACGCCGGGACGCCCTTTAACGGGGTTGTGCCGGTGCTGCCCAAAACGCACCCCGACAGGGAGCCCTTTGAGGATGAGGCCATGCCCGCCGCCCATGCGGCCTCCGACGTCCCGCCCGGGGAGACGGTCCCGACCAGGGATGCGTCGCTTGAGACTGAAATATCCTCCACGGACGAAACGACGCCTGTTGACCCGTCATAATCACGCCTTATTCTTCATTGAATGAGGCTGGCGCCTGCGTCCGGCGCAGGAGCGCGGCATGCGGCGGCGTGGACGTCTCCAGGCTTGCCGACGTACATGCTTATGCCTCACTGTAGTGTTTCAGCGCTTCCGGCCAGCATCACGGCGGCTCGACACCCCATCGTCTCACAAATGACGGCCACTACAGCCGAGAGGATGTTCATGATAAAACATCACGCTGCGCCTGAATGTTTCGGTCCGCCCTCGGAAAGACCGACCGACAACACGCTCCAGGAGATGCTGCAACGCAGCGAGAACGCGCACCAGCAGTTTCTGGAGACGCTTTTCGCAGCCATCCCCAGCCCCCTGTATTATAAGGATACCTCTGGAATCTACCGCGGTTGCAACGCCCCCTTCGAGGCCCTTCTGGGCAAAAAAAGGGAGGACATCATCGGCCGCACCGTGTTCGAGCTGTATCCTCCCGAATACGCCGCCACCTACGACGCCCACGACCGGCTCATCTATTCCACCACGCTCCCCGCCGCCTACGAAACCCGGGTGCGTGGCGCGATGGGCGTCGACCGGCACGTGATCCTCAGCAAGGCCCCGTTTTTCACGGCCGACGGCCAGGTGGCCGGGCTTGTCGGCGTACTGACGGACATCACCGTGCAAAAACACCTGGAGACCGACCTGCGCCAGGCCAGAGACGCGGCGCAGGCCGCCGACGCGGCCAAAACCACGTTTCTGGCCAACATGAGCCATGAACTGCGCACGCCGTTAAACGGCATCATGGGCATGGTTGAGATGCTTCTGACCGATTCCCGCCCGTCCCAGGACGTGGAGGCCCTCCAGATCGTCCGGGATTCCTGCCTGCGGCTGACGGCCATGGTCAACGACCTGTTGTCCCTGTCCACGCTGCTTGCCGGGACGTACGCCCCGCGCCTGCGGGACTTCGACATCCGGCAGGCCCTGGCCCCGCTTTTCGCCTGGTTTCTGGCCGAGGCCGAAAAAAAGGGCCTTGCGGCTGCGGCGGACATCACCAGCGAGGCGCCGCCGCGAGTGGTCGGGGACATGGAGCGGTTCCGGCAGGTGCTTTTGAACCTTCTGGAAAACGCCCTGCGTTTCACCCCCTCCGGGCGGGTTTCGGTCGTGGTGGACGCCCTCCCGGACGCCGCCCCGGACGGCGAAACCCTGCTCGTCATCCGCGTGTCGGACACCGGGGTGGGCATCGCCCCGGAAAAAATCGAGGCCGTGTTCGAGGATTTCGTCCTGGCCGAGGACGTCATGACCAAGCGTTTCGGCCGCACGGGCATGGGGCTTTCCATCTCCCGCCGTCTGGCCCGGGGCATGGGCGGCGACGTCACGGCTGAAAGCAGCCCCGGCGCGGGCAGCGTCTTCACCTTCACCGCCCGCCTGCCCGTGCGCCAGTCCTGACTCGGCCGCCGGGCGCTTATGCATTTTCACCTTGCTTTTTCGCCGGGGAGGGGTTATTCGGCCCCGTTTTTAAGCTAGAATCCATAAAACCCCTGTCCGTTTCGTACGAGGAGTCGCCGATGACCCGCAAGGACCGCACCGAGGGCATCTACAGCCGTCGCGAGGTGCTCGATGAATCCGAGCGCCGCCAGTATTACCAGATCCAGATCAAGGATCTCCTGACCTACGCCTACCGCTATTCCGAGGACGTCAAGAAACGCTTCGACCGGGCCCAGTTCCAGGTGGGCAAGTTCAAGACCCTGTCGGACCTCAAGCATATCCCCATCCTCAAGAAAAAAGAGCTCATCTTCCTGCAGTCCATGGGACCGCGCCTGGGGGGCCTTTTGACCAAGGACATGGGGGAACTGCGGCGCATCTTCCTGTCGCCCGGTCCCATTTTCGATCCTGAAGACCGCGACGAGGATTACTGGGGATGGACCGAGGGCTTCTACGCCTCGGGCTTCCGCTCCGGCGATCTGGTGCAGGTGACCTTCAACTACCACCTGACCCCGGCCGGGCTCATGTTCGAGGAGCCGTTGCGAAACCTGGGCTGCGCCGTGGTTCCCGCCGGTCCCGGCAACTCCACCACCCAGCTCGAGATCATGCAGAAGCTTCGGGTCACGGGCTACGTGGGCACGCCCTCCTACCTCATGCATCTGGCCCAGAAGGGCGAGGAGTCGGGGCTTAACCTGCGCAAGGACCTCTACATGGAGGTGGCCTTCGTCACCGGCGAAAAATTCTCGGAGAAGATGCGGGCCAACCTGGAGAAGAAATTCGACATCATCATGCGCCAGGGCTACGGCACGGCCGATGTGGGCTGCGTGGGCTACGAATGCTTCCACAAGACGGGCCTGCACATCTGCAACCGGGCCTTTGTGGAGATCTGCCATCCCGACACCGGCATTCCGCTCAAAGACGGCGAGGTGGGCGAGATCGTGGTCACGGCCTTCAACAAGACCTATCCGCTCATCCGGCTGGCCACGGGCGATCTGTCCTACATCGAGCGCGCCCCCTGCCCCTGCGGCCGCACCTCGCCGCGCCTGGGCAACATCGTGGGCCGCGTGGACACGACAGCCCGCATCAAGGGCATGTTCGTCTACCCGCACCAGGTGGAGCAGGTCATCAGCCGCTTCGAGGAGATCAAGCGCTGGCAGATCGAGGTCACCAACCCCGGCGGCATCGACGAGATGAACCTGATCATCGAGGCCAGCAACTTCAAGCGCGAGGAAGACCTGCTGCACCGCTTCCGCGAGAAGATCAAGCTGCGGCCTGCCCTGACGGTGCTGGTGCCCGGCACCCTGCCGCCGCAGATCCGGCCCATTGAGGACAAGCGGAAGTGGGACTAGCCCCCCTTTGCGCCCATGACGCCATTCGCCGCGCCCTGATCCCGGCTTCCCCACACGGGAAGGCCGGGACCGGGAAGCGGAACCCTTTCGCCCGCCACTCGGCCCGCCCGGCCAGTCTGGCGGGCCTTTTTCTTCTTTTCGCCCTCATCCTGTCCGGCTGCGCGGGGCGCCATGCCGCCTCCCGCGCCCCACAGACGCCGCCCTCCCCGGACGCCTTCGCGACCCGGGCCGGGGCCGTGGCCCAGGGGACCTTCCTGGACGGCGCAGGCCGCCCCCTGGCCGGTCAGGAACTGGCCCGCGCCCTGTCCGGCCCCGACTACATCCTGATCGGCGAGTCCCACCCCAGTCCCTGCGACCACGCGGCCCAGGCCGCGCTCCTTATCGCCCTGATCGACGCCGGGACGAAACCGGCCGTGGGCCTGGAGATGGCGGACGTCACCCGCCAAGACGTCCTGGCCGCCTTTTCGGCCGGGAAACTGGCCGTGGCCGATCTGCCCCGGGCACTTGCCTGGGAAAAAAACTGGGGATTTCCCTTCTCCCTCTACGCCCCGATCTTCGAGCTGGCCGCGCAGCATGACCTTCCGGTCTACGCCCTGAACCTGCCTGCGGAGCTGGCCCGCCGCGCGGGGGCCAGGGGACTGGAGGCGACGACCCCCGCCGAGGCGGCCCTGCTGCCCGGAGAGATCATCCCGGCCCCTGAGCGGGCCACGGCGAAATTGACCGCCTTTTTCGCCGAACACGCGGCCATGATGCCCACATCAAAGGCCTCCCCGGCAGGCGCCCCCTCCAAGGCCGCCGCAGAAAGGCTGCGCTCGTTTCTGGCCGTCCAGGCCCTGTGGGACACCCAGATGGCCTACGCCGCATACGCCGCCCGGGCCGGGAGCGGCCGCCCGGTGCTGATTTTAGCTGGGGGCGGCCATGTGGAGTACGGCGACGGCATAGCCGCCCGCCTCCGCCGCCTGGACCGGCAGGCCCGCATCCTGACGGTCATGCCCTGGCGCGGCGGCGCGGCCCCGGAGGCAGGCGAGGGCGACATCTATTTCTACTGCCCGCTGCTCTTTCAAAGCCGCCTGGGCTTTTCCCTGGAGATGGCCGGACCGGCCGGACCGGGCGGATCGTCCCCAACCTGCGCCCTGGTCACGGACGTGGCCGCCGGATCGCGGGCCGAGACGGCCGGACTTCTGCCCGGCGACGCCGTCGCCGCCGCAGGCGGCAAGGCCGTGACCGCGCTTGCCGATCTGCACATGGCGGCCATGGACGCCTCCCGCGACAAAAATCCCCTGGCCCTGACCGTGCGCCGGGGCGGCGAGACGCTTGAAATCGCCGTGGAGCTGCCCGAACGCAAATGAGCGCCCTCCCCCATGCCTGAACTGCCCGAGGTGGAGACCATCGCCCGGGGGCTGGCCCCGGGCCTTGTGGGACGCACCGTCCTCGACGCCCGTTTTTTATGCCCCACGGTCCTGGCCGACTGCCCGTCGCCGGACGTGTTTCGCGCCGGTATAGCCGGTCGCCGCATCGACGCCGTGCGCCGCCGGGCCAAGCTGCTTGTCATCGATCTGGCCCCGGCCCCGGGAAATGACTACCCCGCGCATGTGGCCGTGCACCTCAAGATGACCGGGCGGTTGTGGATCGCCCAGGCCGCAGCCGAGCCGCCCAAACACGTCCGCTTCCAGCTTTTTTTGGATGACGGCCACGCCCTTTTTTTCCAGGACCAGCGCCGCTTCGGCAATTGCCGCCTTGTGGCCGACCTTATGTCCTGGCCGTTTTTCGCGGCCCTTGGTCCCGAGCCGCTGGAGTCGGACCCGAAAGCCCTGGCCGCCCGGCTGGGAAAAAAGACCGCCCGCATCAAGGCCCTTTTGCTTGACCAGACCGTGGTGGCCGGGGTGGGCAACATCTACGCCGACGAGTCCCTTTTCGCCGCAGGCATCCGCCCCGACGCCCGGGCCTGCGACATTTCGCCGGCCAGGCGCAAAAAGCTCTTCGCCGCCCTGCAAAAAATCCTGGCCCGGGCCATCGCCGCCGGGGGCAGCACCATCCGCGACTACCGCACGCCGGAGGGTCTGGAAGGCGGCTTCCAAAACGATTTCTCGGTCTATGGCCGGGGCGGCCAGCCCTGTCCGCGTTGCGGCCTCCCCCTTTCCGTCACCAAGGTGGCCGGGCGGACCTCCACGTTTTGTCCCGGCTGCCAGGGATGACTTGTCCGGCCGTCAGGGCTACCATGCGCCGCGCCGGTCATCCCCGGCCGCCACGCCTATGAACGAACACGCCAAACAGATCGCCAAAGACGTCTCCATCGTCGGCGGCGCCACCCTCGTCAGCCGCATCCTGGGTTTTTTCCGGGATGTGATCCTGGCCTCCGTGCTGGGCGCAGGCATGTACGCCGACGCCTTCTACGTGGCGTTGCGCCTGCCCAACATGCTGCGGCGGCTTTTCGCCGAAGGCTCCATGACCATGGCCTTCGTGCCGGTCTTCTCCAACCTGCGCGAGACCCAGGGCGACGAGGCGGCCTTCGCCATGGCCCGCTCGGCCCTGGTCTGGCTGATGGGCATCCTGGCGGTCGTCACCGTCCTGGCCATCATCTTCGCCGCCCCCCTGACCATGCTCATCGCCCCGGGATTCGCCGACAACCCGCAGCTTTTCGCCCTGACCACGGATCTGGTGCGCATCGTCTTCCCCTACATCATCCAGATCTCGGCCGTGGCGCTTTGCATGGGCGTGCTCAACTCGCTTGGGCATTTTCTGGCCCCGGCCCTGGCCACCTCGGAACTCAACACCGCCATCATCCTGGGGGCCGGCGTAGCCTGGGCGTTCGGGCTGGACCCGGCCTACACCCTGGCCTGGTCCGTGCTCGTGGGCGGATTTGGGCAGTGGAGCATGCAGCAGCCGTGGATTCGCAAGTTCGGCCTGCGCTGGCGCGGGCCGTATCGCCTCAAGGACCCGGGCGTCATCAAAATGGCCAAGCTCATGCTGCCCACGGCGTTCGGCGCGGCGGTCTACCAGTTCAACATCCTTCTCGGCACGCTTCTGGCCTCCTACCTCCCCACGGGCAGCGTGTCCTACCTGTACTACGCCGACCGGCTGGTGCAGTTTCCGCTGGGGGTCTTCGGGGTGGCCATCGGCACCGTGGCCCTGCCGAGCCTGTCCCGGCTGGCCACGGGCGGGCGCATGGACGAGTACGTCTCCACCCTGTCCGCGTCGCTGCGCCTGACCCTTTTTATAAGCCTGCCGTCCACGGCCGGGCTTATCGCCCTGGCCCATCCCATGGTGGCGGTGCTGTTTGGCCGGGGGGCCTTCACCCCCGAGGCCGAGGCCGCGACCTCCGCCGCCCTTGTGGCCTTTAGCGTCGGCCTTCCGGCGTTCGCCTGCGTGCGGCCGCTTTTTTCGGCCTATTACGCCATCTCGGACACCACAACCCCGGCCGTGACCGCCGCCGTGTGCCTGGCGGCCTACGCCGCCACAGGCTACGCGCTCATGGGCCCCATGGGGCATGTGGGGCTGGCCCTGGCCACCTCCGTGTCCTCCTGGCTCAACGTGCTCATCCTGTGGGTCATGCTGCGTAAAAAAATCGGCCCGTTTTTCCCCCTGGACAAGACCCTGGCCGTAAGCATCTCCCTAAGCCTGGGCATCGGATTTGCGGCCTACGCCGTGTCCTCCCACGCCGTTATGTCCCTGGTCCTGATAGCGCCCCTGGCCGTAGGCTATCTGGGGGCCAGCGCCCTTTTGGGCGTCGCGGAGGCCCGGATGCTCACGGCCCTGGCCGCACGCCTGATTCCCAAACGGTTCCGCAAAACCCCATCCTAAAGGATGCCCGCCGTGCCCACCCTTGAAATCGCCATAGCCTTTCTGACCCTGACAGGCCTTGAGATCGTGCTCGGCATCGACAACATCGTCTTCATCGCCATCATCACCAACAACCTGCCCGACGCCATCCAGTCCAAGGCCCGCAAGATCGGGCTGCTTTTGGCCATGGGCACGCGCATCGCGCTTTTATTCGCCATCACCTGGGTCATGCGCCTGACCGCGCCGCTTTTTTCGGTCATGGAGCTGACCATCTCCGGCCGCGATCTGATCCTGCTCGCCGGAGGGCTTTTCCTCATCGCCAAGTCCACCTTCGAGATCCACGACAAGATCGAACACCGGCCCCACGAGGAGCACGCCGCGCGCAAGGTGCTGACCTTCCGTTCGGCCGTGACCCAGATCGCCCTTTTGGACATCATCTTCTCCCTGGATTCGGTCATCACCGCCGTGGGCATGGTGGGGCAGATATGGATCATGGTCTCGGCCGTGGTCGCCGCCGTGCTGGTCATGATGATCTTCGCCGACACCGTCAGCCGCTTCGTGCATCGCCACCCCACCATCCAGATGCTGGCCCTGTCGTTTCTGATCCTCATCGGGGTCTTTTTGGTGGCCGAGGGCCTGGGCAAGCACATCGACCGGGGCTACATCTACTTCGCCATGTTCTTCTCGCTTCTGGTGGAGTTTTTGAACATGCGCATGCGCAAGACCCAGGCGTCGTAAGGGAATTGGGCAGGGGGAACGCCTGCGGCGGCCAAGGGGCTTTAAGCCCCTTGGAACCCCGTAACGGGAAAGATTCCCCGTGTTTCCTGGGTTACCGCAATGCGCCTGCCCACCGGGCCGGGCGACGGGTTTGCGCGCGGCGCGGCAGGCAGGCCCGAGCGAAGCGACGCATGGCCTGACGCCGCGCCGTGCCGCAGGCCCCGAGCCCGGCCGACCAAACGAATGTCCAAGATGGGTCGTTTTATGGAAAGCCCCGCCCCAATGACCGACGCCGTGCGCGACGCCCGCACCCTCTTCCCCCGGGGGCTGACCCAGCCCGAGACCGGCTGGCGGTTCTCGCTGGACGCGCTTTTGCTTGGCGCCTTCGCCGCCCCCAAATCCGGCGCCCAGGTGCTGGACCTGGGCTGCGGCTGCGGCCCGGCCGGGCTATGGCTTCTGCTGCGCGGCGCGGACCCCGGGATCACGGTGACCGGCCTGGACATCTCCCCGGACATGGTCCGGGCAGCCCGGGAAAACGCCGTCCGCCTGGGCCTCGACGCATCCTTTTCGGCCCATGTCCTGGACGTGCGTGAGGCGCGCCTGCGGGCCGCCGCCAGCCCGCCGCCCGAGGCATTTCTCCCGCAGCCGGAGTCATTTGACTACGCGCTGTGCAATCCCCCCTACCGGCCCGAGGCCGCAGGCCGGACCAGCCCCAGCCCGGGCCGCCGCCTGGCCAAAAGCGAGTCCTGCGGCGCGCTTGCGGATTTTCTCGATGCGGCGGCCTTTTTTCTGGTCAACCGGGGCAGGCTGGCCCTGGTCTATCCGGCCTCCCGCCTAAGCGACCTCTTCGCCGCCCTGGCCGAAAAAAAGCTGGAGCCCAAGACCGTTTTGCCCGTCCTGTCCCGCCCGGACCGCCCGGCCCGGCTGGTCCTCGTCTCGGCCATAAAAAACGGCGGCCGGGAGATGTCCCTCCTGCCGCCCCTGATCCTTTTCCGGGCGTCCGCCGCATGCGAAGACCCGACAGACGCCCCGCCCCGCCGCCTCTCCGATCAGGCCCTGGCGTTTTGCCCGTGTCTGGCGGCCAATCCCTGATCCGCGCCTCAGGCAGGGATGGCGGCGACCGCGGCCGGGTCCTGCGGGACGTCCGGCGCGACCGCCCCGAGTCTGGCCTGCACGTCCGCCACGGCGCGTTCGATGCTCAGGTGCATGTTGCGCTCCCCCACCAGCCCGGCCATGCCGTTTTTACGAAACATGGCCACCACGTCCGGGGCCAGATCGGCAAAGGCCACAAGCACGCGGGCCGCCTGAAGCTCGCGGGCCAGGGCCAAAAGCATGTCGGCGGAGGTGATGCACAGATGCCTGTTGGCCTTGAGTTGCAGGATCAGGGCCTTGGGCGCCTCCGGCCCCGTGCAATGCCCAAGGACTGCGGCCTGAAACTTGGCGGCGTTGGCGAAAAAAAGCGTCCCTTCCATGCGCAGCACCCGGATTCCGGACACCTCCCGGGCCTGGGGGTGCTGGCGCGAGTCCACCCAGATGACCCCGCAGTCCCTGATCTCCCCCATGACGGACAGCTCCACGGCGCTGGCGTACAGGCCAAGACGCGCAAACGACGCACAAACGGCCGCCACAAGCCCGGGCAGGATGTCCAGCAGCACCACGCCGCATAGGGCGATCAGGCACAGCGCGAACTCGTTGGCGTTTTGGCGGTAGTACCGCCGCACCTCGGCCACCTTCATGAGCCTGAACACGGCGTGCATGACCACCGCGCCCAGGATGGCCTCGGGCAGCCCCTGAAAGACCGGGACGAAATAACACAGGGTCAATCCGGTCATGATCGCGGCCACGCCCGAGGAGAGCTTGCTCCTGGCCCCGGCGGCGACATTGACGGCGGTGGAGGACATGCTGCCCCCGGCCAGGATTCCCCCCAAAAAGGCGCTGCCCAGATTGGCCGCCCCCAGGGCCGTAAGCTCCCTGTCGGCCTCCACGCGAAGCCCCAGCCGTGCGGCGGAATGCTCCGCCGCGCCCAGGGCCTGGGAGAAGGCCACCAGGGCCAGCCCGGCCGCCGCCGGGACCAGGGTCCGCACGTCGGCCAGCCGGAACCCGGGAAGCGCCATGGACGGCAGCCCGGCCGGGAAGGCCTGCACCGTGTCCACGCCATGCCCCGGCCCCAGATCAAAATACCTGGAGGCGACAATCCCCAGGGCCATGACGCACAGGCCCGTGGGCAGGCGCGGGGCGGTTTTCTCGAAGAAAAAGAGCATGCCCAGGGCGCAGGCGCCGACCGCCGCCGTGGCCGGATTGCAGCGGTCGAGATTCCCGGCCAGATGCATGACCTGCATGAAGATGTCGCCCTGGGCTTGCGGCAGGCCCAAAATCTTGTGCAACTGGCTGGCGGCGATGTAGATGGCCAGCCCGAAGATAAAGCCGGTCATCACGGGCTTGGACAAAAAGGCGGTCATGCGGCCAAGCCGGAAAAGGCCCGCCAGGAGAAATATGGAACCGGTCACAAACACCAAAAGGGCCGTGAGCAGCACATGGCGGGCCATGTCCCCGCCTGCCAGGGGGGCGATGATGGCCGCCATCATGATGGATTCGGAGGAGGTGGCGGCGCAGACCATCGTGGGGCTGCCGCCCAGGAGAAAATACAGCGGCAGCGAGGCGATAAGCGTATACAGTCCCGCCTGCACCGGCATTCCGGCCATGCCCGCATAGGCCAGGGCCTCCGGGACCAGCACGCCCCAGAGCGTCAGCCCGGCCAGGATGTCCGCCCCCGGGGCGATGTCGCTAAGGCCCGGAAATCTGCGGCGCACCGACCCCATACGCACGTTCACATCCACGGCCCGGCCTCCCTGTCCGTTGCTCGACGCCATCATGGGCGCACACGGCGCAGGCGCGCGTTCACATCCAAGTCCCGGCCTCCATGCGCCGTCCGCCCCCGTCGCCCGATGTGGCCGCAGCCCGCAGCTTACGGCCTGGAACGTCTTCGATTCCGGATATCGGCCGTTTCACGGCGCGCCCCCCGGCGTTCACGTCCAGCGTCAGCCGCGCATCCCGGGCAGGGGTTTGCCCACGCCGACCTGCATCAGGTCCTCGCCGACGATCAATCGGCCGTCAAACCCCTTCTGGGCCTGACGCAGGCGCGCAACCGGGGTGTTTCCTGGGGCGATGTGGCTTAGGACCAGGGTTTTGGCCCGGCACGACGCCGCGATCCTTCCCACGTCGTCGAGCGCGGTGTGGGCCGAGAGCACGTGTTGATACAGGGGCCAGGTCGGTTCGCCCGGCTTGACCCCCTTGAAGGAGCCTTCCACCCAGATGTTGTCGATGACCTCATGCACCAGCACGTCGCAGCCCTGGGCGAGCCTTTGCAGGTTGCCCTTGGTGTCCGGGCCGGTGTCGCCGGAGATGACCAAGGCGCCGTCCGCCGTGTCGAAGCGGAAGGCGAAGGAGGGATAGACCTGGGCATGATCCACCAGCACGGCGGACACCTTGACCAGATCATCGCTGTAGATTTGAAAGGGCTCCATGGCCGGGCAGGTCTCGGCCCTGGTCCAGGGCTTGGCCGGATCCGGCGCCTTGAAGCCTGCGGGCCAGGGGACGCCTGCCGGATCGCCGATATCCTTGACCTCGATGATCTTGGGAATGTCGGGATAGCTCTCGTCGTGGGTGCAGTTGTTGAAGGTGGCGGCGAAGGATTGCAGGATCAGGTCCGTGGTCTGCCGGATGCCCGGGGTCGGGGTGGCCTGCGGGGTGTCGACACCGGCCATCTGCACCGCCCCGGCATAGCCGGAGACGTTCTCATCCAGCCGCCCCCGGTTGCAGGGACCAAAAATCTTCAGCCTGTCGGCGCCGCCGAATCCCGCCCTGGCCCCGATTTCTAAAAACGTGGGATAGTCGCCCAGGTGGTCCATGTGCATGTGCGTGAAAAAAACCGCCCGCACCTGCTTCAGAAAGGAGGACAGCTCCGTCTGGATGGTCTCGCCGCGATAGGTGATGAACGTGCCGGTGTTGAAGGCCTGGGCCAGCCGGTGGGTGGCGCCGAATCCCAGGTCGATGACGTACATGGCGTCGCCGACCACTAGCACCTGGGAGGCGCTGGCGCGATCCGAACCCGGCCACCAGGTCATGCCGCCGGTCGTCCCCAAAAGCACCAGCCGGGTGCGGTGCGTCGCGGCCTGGGCTCTTTTTTTGCGGCCAGCCGGAAACGCGCCGGCCACCCGGGCGCCAAGCCCCAGCACAAGCGGGGCCAGGGCCAGCGCCCCCACGCCTTTAAGAAGCGACCGGCGATGTATCCTCGGACCCGTATCGGGCATGACGACCTCCCCTGCTTTGGATGATAGCTGCCAGGAATATGCAGCCTTATCCTAGCCTATCCCCGGGAGGAGGTCCATGGCGCCGCAGACTCCGGCCGCGCGCCCGGGGCTTGGCCATGCGGGGGTCGAACGCCTGCAACGGTCGCCGTCTACCGCCCCACGGGGAACAGCATCTCGGGGCGCGGCTCCGGAAAGTCCAGTCCCGGGGACTGAGCGGCCTGGCGCATGGACGCCGTGGCCGCAGCCAGCCGGGCCAACTCGCTGTGATAGGCCGCAGCCGCCTGGGTCGTGCCCGCAGCCACGCTCTCGCCGACCTCGAACCGCGGCGGGCACGCCGCAAACATCATCGCCGCCACCATCAGGATCAGAAGAAAACGCGTCATGGCTGTCCTCCGGACTGTTTCGGCCTTGCCCCTGGCGGCCCATCCGCCCTGGCACGTCCCGTTGATCACCGGAGAGCCAAAACCGTGCCGTCCAGACGGCGCACGCCAAGCCATGGATATGACGCAGGATGTTTCTGAGGCGCCTCCCGACCCGGCGCTGCGGGCGCAGGAGGGCGTCGGCCGAAAAACGAAATGACGAAATATCGTGCCCGGCTGTCCGGCCAGACGATATTTCATGACCCAGGCGCGAGCCAGACCGGGCGAAACGCGCCCCGGAACCGGGGCGAAAAGGGGGAATCAGGGGAAGTCTAGAAGACCGCCCCCTCGAACCAGTAGATGTTCGTCCCGGGATCGCGCCAGGCATCCTCGGACAACCCGGCCTTGCGGCAGGTCTGGCGCAGGAAGGTCCGGCGATCCCAGCCCCATTCCACGGGCACCTGGGGCAAAAGCAGCCCCGAATGCATGCCCTGCCGGATATACAGTCCATGGCGCCCGACCTCGATCAACTCCGGATCAGGGCATGGGGCCAGGGGGCTTAGGACCGTGATCTCCACCACAAGGCCGTCCAGTTCGGCCCGGGTCAGGGGCGGGAACCGGGGATCGTCGAAGGCGGCGGCCAGGGCCATGTCGGCCACGTTGAGCCACACGGGACGGTCGGCCACGATGTGCCCGATGCAACCCCGCAGGTGGTCATGGCGCTTGAGGGTGACGAAGGCCCCGTAGGGTTCGCGCAGGGTGTCCGTCACCGGTTCGGGGATCGGCCGTTCCCGACCGTCCAGGCGGTCCATGATACGCCGCCACACCAGTTCCTTGAGCGCGTTTTTCTCCACGTCCGTCAGCGAAAATCGAAAGCGTTCCATGCCGATTCCCCTTTTGCGCGCCAGCGGTCATCCCCGGGCGGCCGGACCGGGGGGAGTGCACGCCGCCCTGCCCGGACTTCAGGCCAAGGGGCGCTTCACTCTTTTCACCCGATACAACGCCTGGTGGACGATACTCGCCGCGCCACCATTGCCGAAAAGCCGCTCCCGGGCAAGTCCGCCCCTGGCGAATGCACAAAGCGTGACGTACAAAACGCCTATAATTCCTTAAAAATCATGGAAATGTGCAAAATTGTAATAATATCTTGACATGCATCAAGCACAATCGCTAACAGTCAATGCCATATGAAGAGAAACATTTTTTCCGAGCCGCCCCTGCCACCCGCCACGCAGCGCCTCGCCGTGCCATGGTCAGGGAACACCACGCCCGGGTCCTGTAGCAATAACCCTCGACCCTTGGAGCATCGTGCATGCGTCTTACCAAAAACATCAAGCTTTCCTGGAAGCTGGCCGCTATCGGGGTGGCCTTCGTCCTGCCTCTGGGCGTTTTGCTCTACATCGCCATCTCCAACATCAACGCCCAAATAGCCTTCAGCCGTCTGGAAACCCAGGGAAACGCCTTCCAGCGCCCCCTGGAAAAACTCCTTGAATACCTGTCGACGACTCCGGCCGACCCCTCGGCCGTCGCCCGGGTCGATCAGGCCTTCACCGAGCTGGCGGCCGCCGCCGCGACCCACGGCGAAGACCTCCAGTTCACGCCCGAGGGTCTGGGCATCCGCAACCGCTCCCACCTGGCCCCGACCGCCGTGGCCGCGCGCTGGGCCGACGTCAAGCGCCTCCAGGGCGACGCGGCGGCCTTCAAGGAAAAGCTCGCCAGCCTGCTCGACGACATCTCGGGCATGATCACCCATGCCGGGGACACCTCCAACCTGATCCTGGACCCGGACCTGGACAGCTACTACATGATGGACCTGACGCTTCTGGCCCTGCCCCAGACCCAGCGCCGTCTGGCCGCGGTCATCGACTTCGGCGGCGAGGCCCTGCAAGGCGCCCCTCTGTCCGAAGACGACCGCCGCCGTTTCAATACCCTGGCCGAGATGTTGGCCGAGGCCGATTACTCCCGCATCCTGGCCGACACCCAGACAACGCTTAACGAGGACCCGAATTTCTACGGCGTAAGCCCCACCCTGGCCGGCAACATGGCGGCGGGGCTTGATCGCTACAAGGCGGCCGTCGATCCCTTCATCGCCCTGATGCGGGATGCGGCCTCGGGCGCCCCTGTCCCCCGGGACGTCTTTCTGGCCTCGGGAAAAAAGGCCAAGGACGCCGCCTTCCGCTACTGGGAGACCTGCGCCGCCGAGCTCGACACCTTTTTATCCGTGCGCATCGCCGACTACGCAGCCCGGCGCACGACCATGCTCGCGGCCACAGGGGTGGCCCTGTTTCTGGCCTCGCTTCTGGCCTACCTCATCGGCCGGGGCGTGACGCGGACGATCCGGGGCATGGTGGCCTACAGCCGGGCCGTGACCGACGGCGACCTCAACGCCGCCCTGGCCGCCGGGGGCAGCACGGCGGAGCTCAACCAGCTGCAAAAGGACATGGAGGCCATGGTCCGGACCCTCAAGGAGAAGCTGGGATTCGTCCAGGGCATCCTGGGCGGCATCACCATGCCCTGCCTGGTGGTCGATCTTGAGGGGCGCATCACCTACCTAAACACCCTGTTGTGCCACTTTTTGTCCAAAGACCAGTGCTCCGCCGATTACCTGGGGGTCCACGTCCGGGATTTTTTCAAGGACAACAGGGAGATCGCCGACCTGATCCTGACGACGCTCCAGGGCCGCACCCTGGTCACCAACCAGGGATTCGAGGGCCAGGACACCCGGGGCGAGTCCTTTTTCATCAAGGTCGACGCCTCCCCGGTCTTCGACCTGAACCAGACCCCCATGGGCTGCTTCGCCCAGTTTGCGGTGCTCACCGAGGTCAAGCGCCAGGAGCAGGAGCTGGTCGAGACCAACAAGGTCATCTGCGAGACCGCCGATCAGGCCGGGGCCATCGCCGCCCAGGTGGCGGCGGCGGCGGCGGAATTGTCCTCGGTGGTGGAGCAGACCGGCAAAGGCATCGGCATCCAGCGCGCCCGCACGGGAGAGACGGCCACGGCCATGCAGCAGATGAACGCCACCGTGCTCGAGGTGGCCAAAAACGCCTCCGGCGCGGCCGAGCAGGCCGGATTGACCATGGAGAAGGCCCGGGAAGGGGCCGACACCGTACAGCAGTCCGTGGCGGCCATCGGCCGGGTGAAAAGCCAGACGGACATCCTGCGCGACCGCATCGCCGCCCTGGGGGACCAGGCGGCGGGGATCGGCCAGGTGCTCAACGTCATTAGCGACATCGCGGACCAGACCAACCTTCTGGCCCTCAACGCGGCCATCGAGGCCGCCCGGGCCGGAGACGCCGGGCGCGGCTTCGCCGTGGTGGCCGATGAGGTCCGAAAGCTCGCGGAAAAGACCATGCACGCCACCAAGGAAGTGGGCCAGTCCATCACCGCCATCCAGGCCGGGGCCAGGGAGGCGGCCAGCGGCATGGACGAGGCCACCCGGGCCGTGGCCGAGGCTACGCGGCTGGCCGACCATTCCGGCGTGGCGCTGCACGAGATCCTTGAATTGGCCGGGCACACCAACGATCAGGTCCGCTCCATCGCCGCCGCCGCCGAGGAGCAATCCGCAGCCAGCGAGGAGATCCACCGGGCCGTGGACGAGGTCAGCCGGGTGGCCGACGAGACGGCCCAGGGCGTGGACCGCTCGGTTGCGGCTGTTGAGCGGCTGGCCTCCCAGGCCGAGGCCCTGGACCGTCTGATCGGCGACATCGGCGGCAAGAGCTGCCTCGCCTCCTGACCCGCACCCTTTTCGCCCCACAAAAAAACGCGACGGGTCGCCCCGCCGCGTTTTCCATTTCTGTTGCACGTCCGCAGCGTCTACCGGATGCCGCGCTCGTTGAAAAACGGACCGTATTTCTTATCCACGCCCTTGATGTGCCCCACCAGCCAGTCTTTAAGAAAACGCATGACGTCCATGGTCAGGGAGGCCGTGCCGTGGATGAAGGCGTTTTCGAATTCAAGCACCTTGGCCACGAACTTCTCATGCTCTTTTTTGTGGGCCAGATACCCGGGATATTTATGCTGCACCATGAGGCGCTCTTCCGTGGCGAAGTGGTCCACGGTGTAGTTTTTGAGCCCGTCCACCAGCTTCTCCAGCACCTTGACGCCCTTGCCCGTGCGCATGGCCTCGTGCAGGCCGTTTATCATGTCCACCAGCACCTTGTGCTGGTCGTCGATCGCGTCGATGTTCACGGACAGGGAGTCGTCCCAGGTCAGCATGGCCCCGTCGCCGCCTGTCGCCCTGGCAGGCTGGCGCGGACGCGCCGCCTGCGCCGTGGTCCGCTGCGGGGCCTGGACCGCTGCCCGCGAGGGCGCGGCGTGACGTGCGGGCGTCTGGGTCCGGCCGGACGCGGGCCGCGACCCGCCGTCAGCCTCCTCGCCGCTCATCTCCCGGATGACCGTATCCAACTCCCCGGCCAGCCGGGACAGCTCGTCGATGGCCACGGCGGCCGCAGCCATGTCCTCGGCCGTGGTTCCGGCGATGCCGTTGACCTCCTCCACAGCCCGGTTGATCTCCTCGCTGGCCGCCGACTGCTCCTCCGAGGCCGTGGCGATGGACAGGACCTGCCCGGCCGTGTCGTCCACGATGGTCACGATCTCGTCCATGAACCGGCCGGATTCCTCGGCGGCCTGGGTGCTCTCCACCACTCCCTGGGCGGCGGCCTCGACAGCGGCGATATTCTCCTTGGCCTGGGCCTGGATGCTGCCCACGGCCTGTCCCACCTCGCCTGTGGCGTGCATGGTCTTTTCCGCCAGTTTGCGGACCTCGTCGGCCACCACGGCGAAGCCGCGCCCGGCGTCTCCGGCCCGGGCGGCCTCGATGGCCGCGTTTAAGGCCAGAAGGTTGGTCTGGTCCGCGATGTCGCTTATGACGTTTATGACCTGGCCGATGCCGTCGGCCTGCCTGCCGAGCTGGCCCATGGTCTCCTTGAGGGCCAGGATGCGCTCCTCGATGCGGGCGATGGAGGTCACGGCGCTGCGCACGCCCTGGGCCCCGGTCTGGGCCTTCTGCTTGGCCCGTCCGGCGCTTTCCGCCGCATTGGAGGCGTTTTTCGCCACCTCCATGACCGTGGCGTTCATCTCCTCCATGGCCGTGGCCGTCTCGGCCATGCGGTCACGCTGGTGTCCGGCCCCCCGGTTGACCTCCTCCACCTGCCCGGAGAGCTGGGACGCGGCCTCGGTGAAGCTCGCGGAGACAAGCCGCGCCTGCTCGGCCGCCCTGGCCATTTTTTCCAGCACTGACTGAGCCTTTTTCTCCTGCTCCCGGGCCTGCTCCAGGGCCGCAGCGGTCTCGTCGGCGCTTTGCAGCGCCTCCTGCTCCTTTTTCCGGGCCGTCTCCATGAGTTCCTTGAGCCTTCCCACCATGTCGGCCATGGCGTCCCGAAGGGCCAGAAGCTCCTGCGTAAATTTCCCCTGGATGGCGGCGGACAGGTCGCCCTTGGCCACGGCCCCGGCATAGTCGCGCAGACGCGTCAGGGGTGCGGTCACATTGCGCGTGATGTTGACGATGACCACACAAAGGATGGCCAGCCCCAGGGCCACGCCCACGGCCTGGGTGGCGAGCAGAAAGGCCATTTTGGCCTCGGATTCGGCCTGAAGGAGCTTGACCGCGCCATCCATGGCCGTCACCACGGCCTCGCCGGAATCCAAAAACCGCCGCGCCGCCTGGGGATCGGGGGCGTCCAGGCAGGCCTTGAGGTCGCGGCCGAAGACCTCCCAGGCGGTCTTGACTCGGGCGAGCTTCTCGGCGGCCGGGGCCGAAGGCGCGGGCAGCATGGCCGTCTCCCCGCCCGGGGTCAGGGTCAGGGGGGCCTTTCCCGATGCGGCCAGGGCGGCCAGGGTGGCCTCGAAGGCCTGCACCTGGTCGGTGATGGTGCGTTGCATGTCCGCAACAGGCTGGGCCGAGCCCTTCATATCCAGATAGTGCAATGCATTTTTCGATATCTTCTCCACCAGCATACGCTGCCGACCGGCCAGATTTACCACCAGGGCATCGGTCTTCTGGGCCGAGGTGAGCCACCACGCGGCGCCGAACATGATCACGATAATGCCGAAAACAGCCACAACGGAAAGAATCAATCGTTTTCCAATACTCATGGATAACACCTCATCCTTCACCGGCAGGCGGGAAGGGTCAAACAGGACGAACGGGGAGTGATTCCATGTGAAACACTACACGGGTATACTGCATAAAGAATAGAAATAATGGTCAACAAAGCGACTGCGCATGAACCAATACTAGCAGGGTCCAAAATTATATCAAGCGCCCTAGCGGGGAGAAATGCGCCGCGCCCAAAGGACATGCAAACGACGCCGACATGCCGCAGAACGCCGTTCCATCGGCTTTTCGGGCGAAGACCGGGGTCGCAGCGCCGTTGCACCGGATTATCGGGCGCCGCCCGGGATCGCTGCTCCGCCCCGTCGGATTTTCGGGCGCGGCCCGGACTCAGACCGCCCCATCGGAATCTCTGGCGCGCTCTGAATCCAGGCCGCCGCCTTTTTAATCGAAGATGGCCCCGGCCGCCGTCAGCGCCGTCTCCAGGTCCGCGTCGGACAGGCCAAGCCGGGCCTCTAGCGCCTTTTTCTCCTCCCCCGGATCAAACAGGGGATAGTCGCTGCCGAAAAGGATGCGCTCCCTGGGATGGCGGTCGTAGATCGCGCGCAGCGTGGCGTCGTCCACAAAGGCCAGGGTGCTGGACGTGTCGATGTAGATGTCCTTGCCGATGAGATGCTCAAGGGCCCACCGCCAGTGGCGGTAGCCGCCCATGTGCGCGGCGATGATGGCAAGACCAGGAAAATCGCGGTGGATGGCCGCCACCTTCATGGGGCAGGAGTTGTTCTCTTCGGGCGGCAACACGTCGCCCACATGCAGCATGACCGTGAAGCGGCCCTGAAGCATCTCGAAGATGGGCCACAGCCGCGTGTCGTCCAGGCGGAATCCCTGGAAATCGGCATGCAGCTTGATGCCCCGAATCCCGGCCCGCTCCAGCCGGTCCAGTTCGGCCGCGATGTCCGGATATTCGGGATGCAGCGTCCCGAAGGCCCGCACCCGGGGGTTCTCCCGTTCCAGGGCCATGGCCCAGTTGTTGGCCGGGATGACCTGGGCCGGAGAGGTGGCCGCGCTATGCACCACCACCCGGTCGATGCCGCCCGCCGCAGCCCTGGCCAGAAGATCCTCGATCAGGCCGTTTCCCACCGGGGGGATGCCGTAGTGGTCATTGAGCTGGGCGATGACTTTATGCGCGATCTTGGGATGATAGGCGTGCGTATGAATATCAAAGGTCAACAACGTTTCCAAACCTCGGTTAGGCGTTTTCGTTTTTCCCACAGCGCATCACGCATTGGACGCGCATGCGCTGCGGGGGACATGTCTCGGGAAAGCGCGGGGCGGCGGCGACCGTGTCAGGGTGCGGGATCGCCTTCAAACAGGGCCTTGAGCCAGTCCGGCACGGCCACCGGCCTGCCCTGGGGATTGACGCAGGCATGCTGGGTCTGGCCCACGGCCAAAAGCGTCGCCCCCTCGGGCGGACCGTAGACCTGATAGGTGAAAAGCATGGAGGCCCGGCCCCATTCGCGGATGGCGGCCCGCACCAGGACCTCGTCGTCGTAGCGGGCGGACTTGATGTAGCGCACATGCATCTCGCGCACGGGCAGGATGACGCCGCGCGCCTCCACATCGCCGTAGCCCATGCCCCGCTCCCGGATGAACTGGCCCCTGGCCCGCTCGAACCAGTGCGGATATTCGCCGTAATAGGCCACGCCCATCATGTCCGTCTCGCCGTAGGACACCCGGAACCGGTACCAGGCGTCGGGAAGCGGAAACTGGTCGCGCTTGAGGATCATCTCCGGCCTCCGGCCGTCTCCAGGGCGAAGCGCAAAAGATCATGGCCATGCTCCACCACAAGGCCCGTGGCCGCGGCCGCCGCCTCGGTGAAGGCCGGGGCGGGCCTTTGCGCAATCCCCTCGCGCCACAGCAAAAACGGCACGGGATCGGTGGTGTGGGTCTTGACCGCAACGGGCGTGAAGTGGTCGCAGGCGATGAGAAAGGCGACGTCCTCCCCGGCCAGGGCCTCCCGCATGGGGCCAACCACCAGCCGGTCGAAACGCGCGACGGCCTCCACCTTGTCCGCCGTCTGGCCGCCGTGGCCGCATTCGTCCGGGGCCTCCACATGCAGGAACACGAAATCCCCCCGGGTGAGAAAATCCAGGGCGGCGGCCACCTTGCCTGCGTAGTTGGTGTCCAGAAGCCCCGTGGCCCCGGGCACGTCCACGACCTCCATCCCGGCCGCCCGGCCCAGGCCCTTGACCAGGTCCACAGCCGAGATCACGGCCCCGCGCAGGCCGTAGGTCTCCTCGAAAGACGGCAGGCGCAACGTGCCGCCCTGGCCCCAGGGCCACACGGCGTTGGCCTTGGTTCCGTGCCCGGAGGCGGCCAGATAGGCGGCGGCCTTGGTCATGAACTCCCACAGGATGGGGCTTTGCCGGAAAAGGGCCATGTCCCCGGCGATGGGCTTGTCGGTGATGTCGTGGGGCGGACTGATGTTCATGCCCGCCTCGAAGGTCTTTTTCCCGCGCCTCTCGGCCCCGGCCTTGAGCACCAGGATATGGCGGTACTGCACCCCGGGATAGACCGACATGTCGATGTCGGCGCAGGTCTGGGACAGGGTGGTCACGATGTGTCTCGCCGCATCGGTGTCGATGTGCCCGGCGGAATAGTCGCGCATGAGCCCGGCGTCGGAAAATTCGCTCACCGTGACCAGGTTGAGGCGAAAAATCAGGTCGTCGGGCCAGGTGACGATGCCCATGGCCGCCGCCTCTATGGGGCCTCGGCCGGTATGGTGTCGGGCCGGATCAAATCCCAGCAGGGCCATGTTGGCCACGTCGGAGCCGGGCGGCATGCCTTCGGGGATGCTGCGGCACAGCCCCACCACGCCTGCGGCGGCCAGGGCGTCCATGTGCGGCGTGCGCGCCGCCGCAAGGGGCGTCATGCCGCCCAGGGAGTCCACAGGCCAGTCGCCCATGCCGTCGGCCAATAAGAATACGCATTTCATGGTCGCCGCACCTTGTCGGGGTAGTTGGGGGGGGAGGTCCAACGGAATGTGGCCGGACATCGGTCCGGCCACGGAGTTCGCGACGCTAAGCCGGTGGGAGGCCTCCGGCGGCCAAAGGGTTTCACCCTTTGGAATCCCGTAACGGTTTCACAGCGGCGTTCTTGGCGCCGAAGCCGCTTCGTAGTCACTATACGTCCAAGCCGGGACGGCGTCAAAGCACCCGGTAGTGCACGGTTTCCGGGCGCAGAAAGGACATGCCGCCCACGGCCGCGATGACCCGGCGCACGGCCCGCACCGGCGCGTCATGGGTCAAAAAGACGATGGGCACCACGCCGGTCTCGGGGTCGCCCTTTTGCACCGCCTGATAGATGCTCACGCCCTCCTCGCCCATGACCTTGGAGATGGCGGCCATGACCCCGGCCCGGTCCTCCACGTTGAAGCGGATGAAGTGGCGGCACACGGCCTCGTCCGGGTCCATGATGTCGGCCTCCGGCAGGGGGCCGGCCAGAAAGCCGGTGTTGTTGGGGCAGTGTCCGGCCCGGGCCAGGGCCAGGATGTCGGCGGCCACGGCGCTGGCCGTGGGCAGTCCGCCCGCCCCCTTGCCGTGC
>Ga0209467_1001006_pt1 | contig 28259 bp, 20 predicted proteins | sample Higcelwee11metaG_FD_187175 | JGI IMG/M metagenome (GOLD analysis project Ga0209467, IMG submission 187175) | Freshwater pond sediment microbial communities from the University of Edinburgh, under environmental carbon perturbations - High... | ecosystem: Environmental > Aquatic > Freshwater >... | reverse complement strand
CCCGCCCGCCTGCCCCGCGCCAGACTATCCCGACGAAAGCCTGGTTCTGATTCCTGACGGCGACCGCCGCGATACGGCCAGCCATCCCGTCCTGGACCAAGCCCCCCCGGCCGCGCGCCTGCGGGCATTCCTCCACGCCTACTGCGCCACCCTCTACGACGGCGGCGAGGTGGGCGAACAGTTTCTGCGCATCTTTTCCCGGGAGATGCTCTCCCCGTCCTTCGACCTCGCGGCCATGAACGAAAAATACGTCCGCCACCAGACCGCCTGGGGCATGGCGCTCATGCGCGACCTCATGGGGCCGGACATCCCTGAAGATGTGCTGCGCGACGCCCTGTCCAGCGTCGTGGGGCAGGCCGCCTATTACAGTTTCGTCTGGCCGGTCTTCAAACTGGCCCACCCCGATCATCCGGGCATGGGGGCCCACTGGCCGACTCTGGCCGAACGCATCTTCACCTTCTCCATGGCCGGGATAACCGCCCTGCGGGAAAAATACGCCGGTTCAGGCAAGGGAGAACCCCAATGAGCACCCCCGCCCGCCTGTATTTCTGGGACACGGCCCGGGCCGTGCTGATCCTTTTGGTGGTGGCCCTGCACGCGGCAGCCGCCTACTGCACGGTGATCCCCTGGTGGCATGTGCGCAACGCCGCCACCGGCCCGGCCTTCGACCTGCTGTTGTCCGTGCTGGACGGCTTTCTCATGCCCACGCTTTTTTTCATCGCCGGATGCTTCGCCCCGGGGTCGCTGGCCCGCACAGGCCCGGCCGGGTTCTTCCAGGCCAAGTTTTTGCGTTTCACGCCCACGCTTCTGATCTATATGATCACGCTTTTGCCGCTGATGACTTATGTGGGCTACGTCTCGCGCACCCCGCAGCCCATGGGCTTTCTTTCCTACCTCAGGATCTGGCTGCCCTCGGGAGCGGACCTGGGGGTGCATCTGTACAGCACGGTCGCGGACGGCCTGGCCGCCCGGGACATGCTCTCGCCGCACCATCTGTGGTTTCTGGTGGTCTTGGTGGGACTTTTCGGCGGGCTGGCCCTGTGGCGGGCGATTTTCCCGAAGACTGCCGGGGCCTCGGCCGCCACGGCCGCCTCGGAAAACACGCCGCGACCCATGCACCTGCCCGTGCTCCTGGCGGCCGGGCTGGCCATGGCGGCGGCCTGCATCCTGGTGGCCCTCGGCGTACCGGACGGCGGCTGGATCAGGGCCACGGCCCTGGTGATGGTGCAGCCGACGCGGCTGCCGCTGTATGTGGGATTTTTCGCCCTGGGGGCGTACATGGCCGCCCGGGGCGGGCTGTCTTCCCCGTGGCCCGGGGCCTGGTGGCTGTGGCTTCTGGCCGCCATGGTCTCGCTGGGGGTGATGTTTGCGGCCTACCCCGCCGTGCTCGGGCCCGGGCGCGGGCCCCTGCCCCTGGTGTGCGCCTACTACCTGGGCCGGACCTTTTTATGCCTTGGCGTGGTGGGGCTTCTGGCGGCTCTGTCCGGGCCCGGCCAGGGGAAAACGCCCGCCCCGGGGCGGCTGTCGCGCACCCTGGCCGCCTCGTCCTACCACGTCTACCTGCTGCACATGCCCGTGGCGGTCATCCTGCAATACGCCCTTTTGGACGCGGCCCTGTCCATGTACGTCAAATTCGGGGCGGTGTGGCTGGGATCGGTGGTGGTGTGCGTGGCCGCGAGCCTCATGTGGCGACGCATGACGCTGTCCGTCGGGGCGCAAAGGGCGTCACGGCGGCGACGCGCCCTGCCGGGAGACGCCGCGTAAAGCACGGACGGTTCCCGGCCTTGCCGCGCCGGAAGCGGTGGATGTTCTCGCCTGACCGCCCGGCGGCGGGCCGCCGTTTATGGCGCAAGGCCCTGGTTTTGAGAAAACAGGGGATTTGTCATCACATCTGTGACGGCTTCCCAAGGCAGCGCCGCCTCACTGGGCCAGAAGCCTGTCCAGCACCTCGGCGATGGCCGCCCGGTCCATAAAGCCCTCGTGGCGGCCGATCTCCTGGCCGGTCTTGTCGTAGAAAATCTGGGTGGGAATGGCCCGGACGCCAAAACGCGCCGACTGTTCCGGATGCTTCCCCAGGTCGATAAACACCACCGCCGCCCTGTCCCGGTAGTCCCGGGCCGCCTTGTCCAAGACCGGGGCCATCATCCGGCAGGGCATGCAGGAATCCGCCCCCAGATCCACCATGGTCACCATGCCCGGCACAGGAACCTCCAGGGTGTCGCGCAGGGCGGGCGGCCCCGTGTCCACGGCCTCCGGGGGCAGGGCGTCCAACTCCTTTTGAAAAATGGAGGCGTTTTGCGGCGCCTCGCCCCTGTCGCAGGACACGGCGAAAAAAAGCGCCAGGACGGCAAAAAGGGCCATGCGCCACGGATTGCGCGGCGCGGCATGTCGACGGGGCATGGGGGCATCCTTTGCGTTTCGGGCGTGGCCATCACGCCTCGTTCGGCCGCATCCTACCCGGAAACGGGCCGGATGTCGCCACGGCCCGCACCGGGATTTCGCCCGACGCCTCGTCTCCCATGCCGCCCGTCCGGCTCACTGCCGTGCGGGCTTCGCCGCCCGGCGGGCCGCCACGGCCAACCCCAGGCAGATCAGCCCCACCCCGGCCACGTCCCTGGCGGTGATGGCCGCGCCCAGGAAGAGATGGGAAAAAAGCAGCCCGAAAACGGGATTGAGCAGATGATAGGCCGAGGCCGTGGCCGCCCCGCTGACCCGGATCAAGAGAAACCACAGCCCCATGCCGCCCACGCCCACCACCAGGGCCAGATAGGCCACGGCGGCGACCAGCTCCGGGGTCGCCGCCGCCCCCGGCCGACCGAAGGCCAGGCTCAACGGGACCATGGCCGCACACCCTGCGGCGCATTGCCAGAAATTGATGCGCACGGCGTCCCCGGCCACGGCCCGGCCCCGATACAGCACCGTCCCCAGGCTGAAGGCCAGCATGCCCAGGATTGCAAACCCCACCCCCAGGGCCGTGACCCTGGTCATGGGCTGGCCCAGGGCGATGACCGCCACCCCGCCAAACCCCGCCGCGACGCCCAGCAGTTTTCCCGCATCAAGGCGCTCCTGCCCCGTCGCGGCGGCGAAAAGGGCCGTGGCGAAGGGGGCGCAGCTCACGATGAGGATGACCACCGTGGCCGAGACCGAGACCAGGGCCGTAAACGTCAGACCCAGGTACAGGACGTTGTACAAAAGCCCGAGCACGAGCCCGGCCCGGATGTCCCCGGAATGGGCCGCCCGGCCCCGGAACAGGACCAGGGGCGAAAGGGCCAGGGCCGTTATGCCGAATCGCCAGGCCAGGAGCGAATACGGGTCGAGAAGGGCCGTGCCGATCTTTCCGGCGATAAAGGCCGAGCTCCACACGGCGCTAAAAAGCGCCACCAGGGGATACAGCATCAGACGCGGCATCGCGCGATCCTCCCTTTGCGCCGGGTGGGCCCGTGCGCCGTCCCGCATGGGACCGGCAGCCGGTGGCCTCGGCGCGTGGCGACATCCTTAGGGGGATTGGAAATCAGCGTAAAATGAATTATGATGCGATAGATTGAAATCAAACTTATATTGAAGGGAGAACGGCATGGCCGCGCCCACACCCGACCTCATCGGCCTCTCCGGGCTCACCGGGGATCGGCGGCTGACCCTGGAGCACCTGCGGACCCTGGTGACCCTGGCGGACCTCGGCGGGTTTCAGCGGGCGGGCGAGGCCCTGGGGCGCACCCAGTCGGCCGTGACCCAGAGCCTTCGCAAGCTGGAGGAAATCCTTGATTGCCGCCTGGTGGAGCGCCGCCACGGCCAGTATTTGGGGCTGACCGAGCCCGGTCGGCGGTTTTTTGACGCCGCCCGGGACATCCTGGCCCGGGCCAGGGAGGCGGCGGACGCCGTGGGACGGCCGGAACTTTCGGGGCTTTTCCGCCTGGGCGTGCCCGACGATTTTCCCGTGGCCGACATCCACGGCGTCATCGCCCGGCTCCTGGAGCGCAACCCGGGGCTGCGCATCGAGACCACCTCGGCCCTGTCGGCCCACATCCGGGAGCTGTTCGCGGATAGGGCCCTGGATCTGGCCCTTTACAAGCGCGTGGCGCCGGACGACGGCCCGGCGGGAGACGGTCGCGATGTCCGATCCGAGCCCCTGTGCTGGGCGGCGCGCCGCCCCATGCGCCTGGACGGGTTCGCCGCCGCGCCCCTGGCGGGCTTTCCCCCCGGCTGCGCCTACCGCCTCGCCGCCGTCCGGGCCCTGGAGGCGGCGGGGAAGCCTTTCCATTTCGCCTATACCAGCGCGTCCTATGAAAACGTCCGGGCCGCCGTGTCGGCCGGGCTCGGGATCGCGGCCCTGCCCGCCAGCGCCCTGGCCCCGGACCACGCCGTGCTCGCCGAGGAGCACGGGTTCCCGGCCCTGCCCATGGTCCGGCTGACCCTGGCCATCCGGCCGGACAGCCCGACAGCCCGGGGATTTGCGGACCTGGCCTTTCCGTCGCGGCACTCATCCTGACGCCCCCCTGCCGTCCACAACCTGCGCCAGGCCACGTCCTGGCCGCGCCCGGTGCAACCAAGGCCAAAACGGCACGGAGTTGAAAGATTTGTCTCCGGGCCGGATTTCCACCACGGCGCGCCTCTGATATGCTGCGATCCGCACCACCCCCCTCATTCAGGAGGCAGGCCATGCATGTCTTGGCGATCATGGGCAGTCCCCGGACGGGCCGGGCCACGGACCAACTGGCCGACCAAGCCATTTCCGGCGCCCTGGAAGCGAACCCCGGGGCCAGCATCCAAAAAATCCGCCTGGGAGAATCGCGCATCGGGCCGTGCCGCAATTGCCTGGCCTGCCGGGACAACCTGGAGGCCGTGCCCTACGCCCCCTGCGTCCAGCACGACGACATGACGCCCCTTTTGGACGACCTGGCCCGCTGCGACGCCCTGATTTTCGCCACGCCGGTCCACATGGGGCACGTCACGTCCCTGGCCATGGCCTTTCTGGAGCGCATCTGCTGGACCTTCGCCAAGCCCACGGGCCGGGTGCTGACCGTCTCGGGCTGTCCCGAGCCGCGCACCGCCAAAAAGCGCACGGCGGCGGTCATCGTGGTTTCCGGGGTCGTGCCGCCGCTTCTGCGCCGGTTTTGCGACGAGGCCACCGGGCTCGTGCGCCGTACCCTGAAGGACAGCCTCAACTGCCGCACCGTGGACAGCCTGTACGCCGGGGCCGTGGAACGCCGGGGGGCGGACATCTACGCCGATGCGGCCCGACGCCTGGGCAGGGCCGTGGTTTCATGACCGGGGCATGGCCCGGCCGGGCCTTGCACATTCGGCCCAAGCGTGGAAAAACTCCACCAACATTCCACCTGGAGGCCCACATGCCCCATCCATCCTTCCTCCGCCCCCTGTTCCCCGCGGTCCTCGTCCTGGCCCTCTTCGCCCTGTGCGGCTGCAACAAGTCGGTTCGCGGCACGGGCCTGGACAACGTGGCCTATACCAAAAGCCACACCATGGTCCGGATCGAACCCGCCCCCACAGCGCGGACGGTGGTTTCGGCCGGCCCCAACGTCCGCGTCACGGTTCTTGAAACCAAACAGGCCTTTTCCCGTATCTCTATGGACGAAGGACGCGTCACGGGCTGGGTGGCCACATCCGACCTGTCGGATACGCCGGTGACGGAAAGCGCCGCCTCCCGCAGCGCGACCAAGTCCCCTCCGAAAACACCCCGGCCTGCGGCCTCGGCCGCGCAACCAGCGACCGGCGATTCCAGCGCCCCCGGGCAGGCCCCCGAGTCTGCCGCGCCGGTTCAGGCCGCCGGACCCGCCGCATCGCCCCAGGTTCCTCAGGCGGCCACGGACTCCGCCCCAGACGGCCTGCTCAGTCCCCGTTCCGCCCAGGCCGCCCCGCCCCCGGCAGAGCCGACCCCGGCAGAGCCGACCCCGGCCGCGACCCCGCCGCAGCCGCCTTCCCGGGCAAAGCAGGCCAATCCCGACGCCTTCGATCCCTTTTAGCCCCCGGGAACCGTCGCCAAGGCCAGCCCCGAAGAACGCCGAACGGCCTGGACTCCGTCATTTCGGAATCCAGGCCGCCATTATTGTACGGCCATGCCTCAGGCGCCGCGCGCCGGGCACGGCATGCCGATCAGGGTGCGGGAGCGCCCGCCGCCTCCGCAGCCGGGAGAGGCTTCTCCGCCTCGCCCAAGCCCGCCGCCAACCGCTGCCGGGTATATTCCTCCACGGGCAGATACCGCGTGTCCGTGACCATGAGCGCCACCCGGGACCAGGCCGCCAGACGCACCGGCGCGCCCGCCGCAGCCGAGGCCCGGTTTTCGACCTCCTTGACCTCCGCCGGGGTGATGAGCCGCGTGCCCACGATCTCGGCCCGGGCCAAATAGCCCTGCCCGTCGCGCACCACGTCCATGGCGGTGACGAACATCTCCGGCACTCGGGCCAGGGCGGCGCGCAGATCCCCGGCCACGGCCTCGGACGGTGCGTCCTTCGGGCCGAAATGGGCCCGGCCGAAGAGGATACGGCCATCCGCCGCCACGTCCTCCGGGGTCTGGCACCGGGCCAAAAGCCGGATGTCGGCCTCGCCCAGCCGGTCGCGCAACGTTTTCTCCATCCCGCTGATCTCCGAGGGAATCAAGGTACGCGGACTTTGCATGGTGGCCAGGATGACCGGCTCCCCGGCCATATGCACCAAATCCACGTCCAAAAGCAGGATCTGCGGCATGGCGGACACGATCTCCCGCAAGGTCTGCTCGGCCAGTTGCCGCCGCTTCACGTCGGCCGGGGCCTTGTCCGTAAAAAGCGCCCCGTCCAGGGACGGCGCGGCCACCATGGCCGCGCCGCCGGGAGGAAAGATGTCCTTGTTGAGGATGCAGCGCACGGCCAGCCGCACGTCTTTTTTCAGGCTATCGCCCACGGCCTTTTCCATCTCCGCCACCTGCGCCGGTTCCAGATATCTGGGCGTGCGCACCACGGCCAGGACATCCACGCCATAGGGCGTGTCCTTGCGATGCATGGAGGCCAGGGACACGTTGGGGTCATCGGCCAGGGCGCGCTCGATGGCGGTCCGGGTCTGGTCGTCCTGGCGGTGGTCGGCGATGATGGAGGCCAGGGTGCTGGTCAGATAGGCCGACACGAGCAAAAACCCGAGCACGGCCAGGGCCATGTTCCCGGCCACGCGCCGCACCCCGCCCCCGGCCGCTTGGCCCGCCGCCAGCCCGGCGGCCAGAAAGGTCAGGGCCGACACCAGAAGGATGGCCACAAAGTTGGCGAAAAACAGCAAAAAAGCGCCCAACGCCCCCTGGGTGGCCCCGGAGGCCAGGCACAGGCCGCAGGTGGCCAAGGGCGGCACGATGGCCGTGGCGATGGCCACTCCGGGCAGGGCCGGGCTGATGCGGTCGTCCACCATGGCCAGGGTTCCGGCGAATCCGGCAAAGACCGCCACCAGCAGATCGAGCAGGGTGGGCTGGGTGCGGGCCAGCATCTCCGGGGTGACCTCGGTCATCACCGGCAGAAGCCCGAAAAGCGCCCCAAAGGCCACGGCAAGGGCCATGCCCGAGACCTCGGCCCGGATGGATTTGCCTAACAGCCCGGCATCCCCGCGAATCATGCCCAGGGAGATGCCGAAGATGGGGGACATGAGCGGCGAAACCAGCATGGCCCCGATGATCACCGCCGGACTGTTGGCCACCAGCCCCAGGCTGGCGATGAGGGCGGCCGTGGCGATCAGCGCGTAGAACCCGGCCCCGGGGGTGGAGCCCCGGGTGATGTCCGCCACGATGCCGTCGGCCTTGTCGTCGGTCACGCGAAAACGGCGCAGAGACGCCGCAAGGGATCCATCCATCACGCTGCCCTCCGGGGGATTTCTGGCCGGGACGCCGTACCGCGCCGCTGTGTCGCCCCAGGGCGACGACGCGCGCTACGGGCTTTTCCCGATTCTTTGTACGGCAAACCGGGGCGGGGGGAAAGCCCGGGGGCGGACATCTGCGCCGATGCGGCCCGACGCCTGGGCAGGGCCGTGGTTTCATGACCGGGGCATGGCCCGGCCGAAGAGGATACGGCCAGCATGGCCGCTCCATCCTGGACATGGCTGCCCGGCTGGACTATTTTTATGGATATCATGTGGCCCATCGGCCAGGCCCGACCTCTCTGCGGCGTTACCGCGAGAGGCCGCCCACACAGACGACGCGAGAGGATTCATGCCTGTGCGAGTTCCCCTATGGCGTATCCTGGCGACGGCCATCCTGCTTTTCGTCCCCATGCGGTCATTCGGGGCTCCCCTTCCTTACAATTCCGACTACGCCGTGGTCAAAACGCTCCTCGCCACGCCCCAGGCCGTGGCGGAATACCTGTCCGCCCATTTCGACTACGTCTTCCACAACGGCATGCTTGCGTATCCCCCGGCCGACTTCAACACCCGGCGCGGCGGCGACTGCAAGGACTATTCGGCCTTTTTCTCGGACGTTCTGGCCGCCCATGGATTTCCCGTCACCCAGTACGCCTTCCGGTACGACGCAGCCACGGGCTACGGCCATGTGGTTTCGATATTCACCGACACGGACGGCAAGCAGTACGTGGCCACCCACAAAAACGGCGACATGGCCATCTACGGCCCCATCACCAGCCTGGCGGAGGCCGGGCAGGCGTGCATCGCAAACGGCGTGCTGCCCGCAGGCTCTGTCGCCGACCAATGGCTGGCCTATCCGCCGGGGCTGGCCGGAAATATGTACTCCTCCGGCGGCTTCACCTACGCCGCCGAGTACGCCCAGGCTATGGCTCAACTTACCTATTTCCAGCATATCGCCCAGTATATGACCGCTTTTTTCACCAGGGCCGCCCACCCCGGGGCCTATGCCTACGCCCCGGCGGAGCTCAACACCCGTCTCGCGGGCGACGCCAAGGACTTCGCGGTCTTCGCCGCCGCCTATCTCTCGGACAGACACTTCGACCCCACGCTGTACGCCTTCCGCTACGACCCGGCCACCAATGCGCACCATGTGGTGACGGTGTTTCAGTACGGCGGGAAATACTATGCCCAAAGCTTCCAGTACCTCTTCGGGCCCTTGGACGCCTTTTCCGAAATAGAAGCCCTGTGCAAGGCCAGCGGGCATATCCCGGCCGACAGCCAGGTGGACGGCTGGACGTCCTATCCGGCGGGATTTACCGGCCCCTTCCCCGGCCCCTTTTCCCTGGCCGGCCCCTTGCAGCTTCTGTTTGAGGAGTAGTGCGCCCCCCGGCGCGGCGCTCCATTGCGAATGGACGCAAAAACCGCCCCCTGCCGGGACAGGGGGCGGTTATTCTTTTGGGGACTTTTTGGCGGAGGGAGAGGGATTCGAACCCCCGGACGCTTGCGCGCCTGCGGTTTTCAAGACCGCCGCCTTCGGCCGCTCGGCCATCCCTCCGCGTCAACGCACGCCGCATGGCGCGGCGATTGACGTTCCCTAATCACAAATCCGCCACGGGGCAAGCCTCGTCCCGCCAAACGCACCGGCCGCGCCTCGCGCCTCCCCGTTCGCTTTCCGCCTGCCCGCACGGCCAGCAGACGGACGAAAATCCATCCTGCATCGCTCGGCTTTACAGACGCGCTGGCATTGGACTACACTTGTCACGCCATGCGTTTCATGGTTCCGCACAACCCCGTCCCGCGAGAAGACCTTTTGAAGCATCGCACCATCGCCTACATCCTTTTATGGTATCCCCTTCCCTCGGAGATGTTCATCTTTCGGGAGATCAAGAACCTTCAAGGCCTGGGGCTGCCCATTTCCGCCTATTCCCTCTACGGCCCGGCCAAAAACGGCCTGTCCACGGAGATGCGCGCCGCAGCCGACGACGTGACCCGGCTGGGCCCGTCCGCCCTGCCCCGCATCTTCCGCGACGTGTGGGCCTGGAGCAGACGCCGCCCCGACGTGTCCAGGCGGCTGTGGGCCACCATCCCCTGGCGGAAATGGAGTTGTATCGAAGTGGCCGCAGAAAACTTCTGGGCCTTTTTGGCCGGATTCCGTCTGGCCACGCTTTTTGAGCAAGACGGCATCACCCACGTCCACGCCGCCTGGGCCAACGGCCCGGCCACGGCCGCCTGGGTGGCCGCGACCCTGCTCAATCTGCCCTTCTCCTTCTCGGGCCGGGCCGGGGACATCCATCCCCAGGACGGCGCCCTGGCGGAAAAGATTCAGGCCGCAGACTTCGTGCATACCAACAACCAGGCCAATGTCGACTACCTGGCCGGGTTCGCGGGCGAACAGGACGCCCAAAAAATCCACATGGTCTACAACAGCCTGACCCTGGCCAGCCGACTCAAGGCCCGGGTACGCATGGAGCCGCCCTACCGGCTTTTGGCCGTGGGACGTTTTTGCCGCACCAAGGGTTTTGACGTGCTTTTGCAGGCCTGCCGCCTGCTTGACCGCGAGGGCTTCCCCTTTCAGCTCACCCTGGTGGGGGCGGGATTCCAGGGGGCCTACCTCCGCTTTCTGCGCCATCAACTCGGCCTGCGAGCCCGCGTCTTTCTGCCCGGCTTCGTCTCCCACGACCGCATCACGGAACTCTACGCCTCAAGCGACATCTTCGTCATGCCCAGCGTCATCCACAAAACCGGCGACCGCGACGGCATCCCCAACGTCATCATGGAGGCCCTGTCCCACTGTCTGCCCGTGGTGGCCACCAATATCAGCGGCATCCCCGAGGTCATCGAGGACGGCATAACCGGCCGCCTGGCCCCCCAGCGCGACCCCGCCGCCCTGGCCGCCGCCATCAAGGCCATGGCCGCCGACCGGAAATCGGCCCTGGCCATGGCCGCCGCCGGGCGCAAACGGGTGCTGGCCATGTTCGATCCGGACAAAAACAGCCGGGCGCTTTTCGAGCTGTACCGCGACGACGCGGCCCCCCTGGCGGACGACGCCTCCGGCGCAGGGAAGGCCTAGCCCATGTGCGGCATCGCCGGTTTCGTCCATCTGGACCCGTCCGCCATGCCCCCGGCCGAGACCCGCATGGCCTGGCTGACGGCCATGACCCGGGCCTTGCGCCATCGCGGCCCCGACGGCGACGGCCACATCCTGGAAGGCCCCGCCGCCCTGGGGCATCGCCGCCTGTCCATCATCGACCTGTCCACGGGCGGCCAGCCCATGGCCGACGCCAATGATCTGGCCGTGGTCAGCTTCAACGGCGAGATCTACAATTACCGGGAAATCAAGCGCGACCTGACGGCCAAGGGCTACATCTTCCGCACCAACTCCGACACCGAGGTCATCGTCAACGCCTGGCTCGACAAGGGCCCCGACTGCCTGGACCTGTTCGAGGGCATGTTCGCCTTCGCCCTGTGGGACAAACGCTCCCGCACCCTGTTCGCCGCCCGGGACCGCTTCGGCAAAAAGCCCTTCGTCTACACCCTGCAAAAGGGGGTGTTCGCCTTCGCCTCGGAGATCACCGCGCTTCGGACCCTGCCTTTCATGGAATTCTCCGTCACCACCCAGGCCCTGGCCCGGTTTCTGTCCTATGAATACGTGCCCACCCCGCAAAGCATCTACAAACAGGTGCACAAGCTTCGGCCCGGACACTACCTGCTTTTGCGCGACGGGCACATCACCACCGCGCCCTATTGGGACATGCCCCCGCCCGACCCGGATACGGGGCAAAATGAAGATGAGCTGTGCGAACGCCTGCGCCTGCTTCTGGCCCAGGCCGTCAAACGACGGCTGGTGAGCGACGTGCCCCTGGGGGTGTTCCTAAGCGGCGGGCTCGATTCCTCCACCGTGGCCGCGTTCATGGCCGGCATGTCCGCCCGGGTCAAAACCTTCAGCATCGGGTTCACGGAAAAAAGCTACGACGAATCCGCCTATGCCCGGGCCGTGGCCAAACGCTTCGCCACGGACCACCACGAACGCATCTTAAGCGCCGCCGAGTGCGGCGGGTTGCTCCCCGGGATCGTGGCCCGGTTCGACGAGCCCATGGCCGACCCGTCCATCGTGCCCACGTACCTGCTCTCCAAGGTCACCCGGGAAAAGGTCACCGTGGCCCTGGGCGGCGACGGGCCGGACGAGCTTTTCGCCGGGTACGAATATTTCGTGGGATTCAACCTGGCCGAACGCTATCTGCGCCTGCCCAGGATGCTGCGCAAGGGGCTTATCGAGCCCATCGCCCGGCGGCTGCCCCAGTCCTCGGGCTACGTCAATCCGCGCGCCGTGGCCCGGACGTTTCTGGCCGGGGCGGCGGCCCCACGCAACCTGCGCGTGCAGACCTGGCTTTCGGCCTTTTCCCCCGAGGCCCAGTTGTCCCTGTGGCGGCATCCGGATCGGGAGTTTCTGGCCCCGGACAGCCTTTTTTCGCCCACCACCCGGCTCTTCGACGCCTTCCCGGCCGATGCGCCCCTGGCCAAGGTGTTCTACACCTTCGCCCGGCAGTACATGCTCGACTACATTTTGGTGAAGGTGGACCGCTGTTCCATGATGCATTCCCTGGAGGTGCGCGCGCCGTTTCTAGACCGCGACCTGGCCGAATTCGCCTGCCGACTGCCCATCTCCATGAAACTGCGCGGGGACAAACGCAAATACCTCCTGAAAAAGGCCGTGGCCGACATCCTGCCCCCGGAGATCCTCTCCCGGCCCAAGCGCGGCTTCCTCATCCCGGCGGCCATGTGGCTGCGAGGGAGCCTGGCGCCCCATATGGACGAGCTTTTAGGGGAATCCCACCTCAAACGGCAGGGCCTTTTCGATCCCAAGGCCGTGGCCAGGCTTCGCGCCGAACATCAGGAAGGGACGTGCGACCATCGCAAGGAGTTGTGGACGCTTCTGGTGCTGCAACTGTGGCTGGCCGAGCACAACCCGGGCATCGCCTAGCCCCCCCACCTGCCGCCTCGTGTGGCGTCCGCCAAGCGCAATGGCTGTTTCTTCAGGAACAGCTTGTTGAAAGAGGATTTTTTATTCGCAAAACAACAGTACTGTTTGTTTGCGAAGATGACATTACGAGGCCTTCTTTTTTCCTGCCGCCGGGACCGCCTCCCCGGTAAACCGCTCAAGACGCTGCTTGTAGGCCACCAGCCCGTTGACCATGCCCTGGACCAGGGCCTCCAGGTATTTGTCCGAGGCCAGCCGCTTGGCGTCGTCAGGGTTGGTGATGTAGCCCATCTCCACCAGCACGGCGGGCATGCGCGCCCCCATGAGCACGTAAAACGGCGCCTCGTGGGTGCCCCGGTCGCGGGTCTTCCAGCGGGACACCGCCCCCAAGGTCTTATCCTGCACGGTCTTGGCCAGATCCCGGGATTCCTTCATCTTGGTGTTGAGCATGAGATCGGTCAGGATCAGTTGCAGATCGCTTATGGTCTTGGCCGAGACCGCGTTTTCGCGCGCGGCCACGCGCACGGCGTCCTCGGTGCTGGCCAGGTTCAGGGAATAGATCTCCAGGCCCGAGGACTTGGCGTCGCCGTGGGCGTTGCAGTGGATGGACACGAACAGGTCGGCCTTTTTGGCGTTGGCCATGGCCGTGCGCTCCTCCAGGGGAATGAACACGTCCTTGGTGCGGGTGTAGAGCACCTGGAATCCGTGATCTTCGAGATTTTTGCCAAGGAGTCTGGCGAAACGCAGATTGACGTCCTTCTCCACGAGGCCGCCAAGGCCCTGGGCGCCGGGATCTTTTCCGCCGTGGCCGGGATCGATCATGATGGTGCGCACGGTCAGGCCGAGCTGCTCCACCAGATCGCCAATGCGCTTCTCGCTGCCCGGGGGCGGCTTGTAGGCCGGAGGCGGCGAGGCGGGCTGCCCGGGGGCCTTGGCGGCCTGCCTGGCGGCGGCCTGCCTGGCGGCCTGGGCCGTCTCCTCGCGCATGGCGGCGTCGGGATCGGCGGCGGCCTTTCCGGACGGGGCCGGGGCCGCAGGCTTGGCGGCTTCAGGGGGGGCCTTGCTTTTCCGCTTGAACAGGTTGGACAGCCACCCGTCGTATTTGTCCCTGGGCGTGTCGGACGAGCCAGGGCTGGCTGCGGCCGGGGTCTTGCCGGGCTTGCCCTTGGCATAGACGTCGAGCACCACCCGGAAGGGGTTGTCCAGGGTGAAGACGTTGTAACGCTCCAGGTTGTCGATATCCAAAACCACCCGGACCACGTCGGGTTTGTTGTAGGCGGCGCGAATCTGGCGCAGGATGCCGTCGGCGATTTTCTCGTCCGGCCGCACGGCCTGCCCCATGCGCACGTTGTCCAGATCAATGTACAGGCGACGCGGGACGGCGTCCTCCCCTGTGGTCTTTTCGAGAAGCTGGTAGCGGAAGGTGGTTTCCCGGTCCAGGCCAAGGGTGATGCGCGAATAATCCTCCCCGCCGGTCTTGGATATTTCCCCAAGCGTCGCGGGGCTTCCCGACGTGGCCGCAGGCGGCGAGGCGGCGCCCGCGACGGCCTGGGCGACCGGGGCGGCCTGCGCCGGGGCGACAGACTGGGGAGCGGCGGCGGTCTCAGTCGGAACGGCGGCTTTTCCGGCCTCCGCCGCCTTTGCGGAACCGGTCCCCGAGGGCGGGGCCGAAGCCGCCTGCCGGGGCTCGGGGGTAAACGACGGGTCAAGGCCGCGCAGCATCTCCACGGCCTCGGCCACCTTGTCCCCGTCGGGATAGCGGTTCAGGACCGCGCGCAACTCGCCCATGGCCTGCCCCTTGTCCTTGAGCCGGTCGCGAAAAACCACGGCCCGCCGCACATAGGCGTCGTCGGCCCAGACGTGGCGCGGAAAGCGGTCGATCATGCGCTGGTAGTGGTCCAGGGACTCTCTGGCGTCTTTTTCCAGATAGGAGCGGAAGGCCAGCTCCTCGAAGACCCAACCCCGGTAATACAGGGCCTTGGGGGCCAGGGGACCGTTTGGGGCGGCGCGGTACACGGCCACGAATTTTTCATCCAGGGCCAGCCAGGGCTCCCGGTGTTTTCCGGCCTTGGCGTCCGTGGACAGGCGTTTGAACTCACGCAGGGCGCCCTGATAGGTCTTTTCCGCGTCGGCGGCCTGGACGGGGCCGCACAGCATCGCCAGGACGCACCATACGGCCGCCACGGCCGCGCACACCCGGACAGCCGTACCCGGCCGGGCCTCCCCGGCCGCCGGGGAACGCACCATGCCGCCGCAGTTATTCGACGGTGACGCTTTTGGCCAGATTGCGCGGCTGATCGACATCTTTCCCCAGATAATCCGCCATTTCATAGGCGAACATTTGCAGTGCCGGAAGCATGAGAAACGTGGTGAGCGGCCCCCAGGCCTTGGGTATCTCCCACACATGGTCCACGCGCAGATCGCTGCCCGGATTGGTCAGGGCGATGATCTTGCCGCCCCGGGCCTGGACCTCCTCCAGGTTGGACTTGACCTTGGGAAAAAGCTCGTCCACCGGGGCCAGGGCGAAGGAGGGAAAACGCGGATCAATGAGCGCGATGGGTCCGTGCTTCATCTCCCCGGCGGCATAGCCCTCGGCGTGGATGTAGGAGATTTCCTTGAGCTTGAGCGCCCCCTCCAGGGCCAGGGGATAGTACGGCCCCCGGCCGAGGTAGAGAAAACTTCCGGCCTCGCTGAAGGTCTTGGCCAGGACGGCGGCCCGCTCCCGCATGCGCGGCAGTTCCGCCTCCAGGACGCTGGGCAGTTTCTCCAGATTGGCCAGGCACTCCACCCGCGCCTGCCGCGACATGCGGCCCGTGATCTCGCCCAGGCTCAGGGCCAAAAGCGTCAAGGCGGTCAACTGGCTGCACATGGCCTTGGTGGAGGCCACGGAGATCTCCGGCCCGGCCTGGGTGTAGACCACCACGTCCGATTCCCGGGCCACGCTCGAACCGACGACGTTGCACAGCCCGATGACCTTGGCCCCGCGCTCCCTGGCCAGCCGTATCCCGGCCAGGGTGTCGGCCGTCTCGCCGGACTGGCTGATGGCCACCACCACGTCGCCGGGCAAAAGGACGGGATCGCGGTAGCGAAACTCCGAGGCGATCTCCACCCGGGTAGGCGTCCCGGCCCACTGCTCCAGGAGATACATGCCCCACAGCCCGGCGTGAAACGAGGTGCCGCAGGCCACGATGAACAGCCGCTCAGGCGTGGGCAGGCCCGCCAGCTCGGGCAGAAGGGCCCGCCCGGCGGCCATATCCACCCGTCCGGCCAGGCAGTCGGCGATGACCTTGGGCTGCTCGAAGATCTCCTTGAGCATGAAATGCTTGTAACCGCCCTTCTGGGCGGCGGCCACGTCCCAGGTGATGCGCTTCACGTCCTTCTCAACCGGAACCAGTGTGGCGGCGTCCATGACCGCCCAGGACGAGGCGTCGATGCGCACCATCTCGCCGTCCTCCAAAAACACCACGTCCCGGGTGTAGGCCAAAAAGGCCGGGATGTCCGAGGCCAGAAAATTCTCTCCCACGCCCACGCCCAAAACCAGGGGCGAGGACTTGCGCGCGGCGTACAGCACCCCGGGTTCGTCCAGACAGACCACGACCAGGGCGTAGGTTCCCTCCACCCGGCAAAGGGTCAGGCTCAGGGCCTTGGCCACGGGCACGCCCTGGTCCAAAAACGAGGCCAGTAGATGGGCCAAGACCTCGGTGTCCGTGTCCGAAGCGAACACGCACCCGCAGGCCTGCAACCCGTTTTTGAGTTCCTGGAAATTCTCGATGATCCCGTTGTGGATCACCGCCAGACGCCGGGCCGTGTCCGTGTGCGGATGGGCGTTTTTTTCGATGGGCAGGCCGTGGGTCGCCCAGCGGGTATGCCCAATGCCGGAGGTGGCCTGAAAAACGTTTTGCCCCTCCAGGCGTTTCTCCAGATTGCACAGCTTGCCTGCGGCGCGCTCCACATGCAGCGCATCCTGCTGCACAAAGGCCACTCCGGCCGAATCGTAGCCCCGGTATTCCAGACGCCGCAATCCTTCCAAAATGACCGGCACCGCAGGTCTATGGCCGCAATACCCGATGATTCCGCACATGTGGGCTCCCGCTTCCCGCCGGGACGGCGACACGCCGCCCCCTGCAAGCATTTCGCACCCCCTTACCTTGTCGCTCACCGCATTTCAAGGACGGTCGGCCGGAGGGGATGCGGGGGCTGCGGCCCCGCGCCCCCGGCAGGGGCCTAAGGCCCCTGCACCCCGTACCGTGCGGCCACCCTGCGCCGCTTTCGCGTCGCACGGCGGCCGCAGCATTGCGGGGACTCCCGGGTTTTCGCTGGCGTTTCCGGCACAGCCTCGCTGTGCCGGAAACGCCAGCGATATCAGGGGGTCCGGGGGAAATGATTTCCCCCGGGCGGGGCCCGGGGCGGCAGCCCCGGCTATTGCAGCAGCTCATTCAGTAGGGGGATCAGCCGGGCGAGGGCCTTGCCGCGATGGCTGCGGGCGTTTTTTTCTTCCGGCGTCAGTTGGGCGGCGGCGCGGCCGAGGGCGGGATCGAGGAACAGGGGGTCGTAGCCGAAGCCGCCGTCGCCCTGGGGGGAGAGGGCGATGACGCCTTCCCAGGCGGCCTGGGTCTCGGCCCAGCGGCCGTCGGGGGTGGTGGCGGCCATGGCGCAGACGAACCGGGCGGCGCGTTTTTCCGGGGGCACGTCGCGCAGGGCGTCCAGGAGTTTGGCGTTATTTATGGCGTCGGTGGCGTTTTCGCCGCCGTAGCGGGCGGAATAGACGCCGGGAGCGCCGCCCAGGGCGTCCACGCACAGCCCCGAATCGTCGGCCACGGCGGGCAGTCCGGTGGCGGCGGCCACGGCGGCGGCCTTGAGGCGGGCGTTTTCGGCGAAGGTGGTTCCGGTTTCGGGGATGTCGCCAAGGCCCGGGAAATCCGCGAGTCCCTTGACGGTGATGCCGGAGGCCGCGAGCAGGGCGCGCAGTTCGGCGATTTTTCCCTTGTTGGTGGTGCCAAGGACGATGGTTCTCTCAATCGGCATGCGGCATGTCCTTTTCCAGGGCGAAATAGGGCGGCAGAAGCAGAGTGACGGCTGTGCCCTGCCCCACCTGGCTTTTGATTTCCACGGCGCCGCCCAGGTCGTCGAGAATTTTTTTGGTCATGGCCAGTCCCAGCCCGGCGCCCTTGTCGCGCGTGCTGAAAAAGGGATTGAAGACCTGGGCCAGGTGCTCCTTGGCGATGCCGTGCCCGGTATCGGCGACGGACAGATAGACGCTGCCCCGGCGCATGCCCGTGGTCACGGTCAACCGGCCGCCCTGGGGCATGGCCTCCATGGAATTTTTAATGAGGTTGAGCAGGCATTGCTTGAGCAGTTCCGTGTCCCCCCGGGCCCTGGGCAGGGAGTCGGAGGTGGTGATGGTGATTTCGACCCCTTGCTTGTCCATGCCCATGCGCATGATGTCGAGGGTCTGGCGGACCATGAGGTTTAAGTCCACCTCGCCGGGGGTGGCCTGGGTGGGCCGGGAAAAATTGACGATGCTTTTTAAGATGGTATCCAGGCGGTTGGACTCCTGAAGGATGATGGAGACCTTTTCCCTGGCGGCCTCGTCGATGCCCGAGGAGCGAAGCAGCGAATTGGCGAACCCGGCGATGGCGAACAGCGGATTGCGAATTTCGTGGGAGATGAACATGGACAATTCGCCGATGGCGGCCAGGCGTTCGGTTTTTTGCAGCCGCCGTTCCATGAACACGTCATGGGTCACGTCGCGGCGGATGATCACGATATGGGCCGGACGCCCATCGCCGCCCACGGCATGGGCCACGACCCGGAAGTAGCGCAGGCGGTCCTCGGCGTCCATGCGGGAATATTCGGCGCTGCCGCCCTTGCCGGACAACAGCGTTCGCCAGGGGGACACGTCGTCGGAATCGGTTGGCCGGAAGTTTTGCAGATCGTCGAGCACGGTGGCGCAGGAGAGTCCCAGGAGATCCTCCTTGGCCTTGCCCGTCCGTCTCCTGGCGGCGCGGTTGATGTCCTCGACTTTGCCGTCGGGGTCGGCCAGGACCACCTCGGCGTCCAGATGGTCGAAGACCGCATCCAGGTAGATGCGGGCCCGGGTCAGGTCCAGGCGGCAGGATTCGCACAGGGAGGCCGTGGTCACGGTGGTTTTAAGCAGCATGGCCGCGCGGCGGTCCATGACCGTGGCCCCGGCCGGAACCGGGGTGTCCGGGGGCAGACCCTGGCCGATCAGGTCGATGATGCAGTTGACGTCTGGGGCGGCGGCCAGGAGTGCGGGCAGGGAGGAGTAGACGGGAATGTCCGGGCCGACGCTTTTCTGCCCCGGGTCGCCCGGGGCCGCTCCGGCGAAATGGACCTCGGAGAAGATTTCATCCATGCCCGGGCCGCATAAAAAGGAGCAAAACGACTCGATGTCCGGCCCAGAGCCGTACAACGCGATCCGGTAATGCCCTCTTGCCGCATCTTCCCCTGACATATCCGACGCTCCGTGGCCGCGCGGCAAGGCCGCGGCCGGTTTTGTCTTTTGGTATGGGGCATGATAGCCGGGGATGACGCGCCATGCAAGGAACTTAGGGAAACCATGAACCAATCGATAAAAGTCTATTCCATAAGCCTTGGCTGCCCCAAAAACCGGGTGGACGCCGAGACCGTGCTGGGGGCCATGCCCGGCGGGGTGCGGATGGTGTCCGATCCGGCCCAGGCCGATCTGGTGGTCATCAACACCTGTTCGTTCATCAAGCCCGCCGTGGAGGAGTCGGTGCGGGTGATCCTGGACACGGCCGAGGCCATCCGGGGGCTTTCCCCCCGGCCGAAGCTGGCCGTGACCGGATGCCTGCCAGGGCGATACGGCGAGGAACTGCGGGCCGGGCTGCCCGAGGTGGACGTGTGGGGGCTGCCGTCGGAGCTGGCGGAGCTGCCCGGACGCCTGGCCCGGGCGGTGTCGCCGGACGGCGCGGGGTTGCCGGATCTGCGGCGGCCGTCCCCGGGAACGCGGCTTGTCAGCACGCCGCCGGGGTTCGCCTATGTGAAGATCGCCGAGGGCTGCAACCATGCCTGCGCCTATTGCACCATCCCCTCCATCCGGGGGCGGCTGGCCAGCCGTCCGGTTGCGGACATCGTGGCCGAGGCCGGGGGACTGGTGGCCGGGGGCGCGTCGGAACTGATCCTGGTGGCCCAGGATCTGACGGCCTACGGCCGGGACATGGGCGGCGGGCGGGGACTTCGGGAGCTCGTGGAGGGCCTTTTGCCCCTGCCCGGGCTTTCCCGGCTGCGGCTCATGTACCTCTATCCGTCGGGACTCGACGCCGGGCTTCTGGATTTTCTGGCGGCGGCCGGGCCGCCGCTTCTGCCCTATTTCGACATCCCCTTCCAGCACGTCCATCCGGACGTGCTGCGGGCCATGGGCCGCCCCCGCTCGGATGCGCCCGAGGCCATCGTGGCCCGGGTTCGGCAACGGTTCCCGGATGCGGCCATCCGCACCACGTTCATCACCGGCTTTCCGGGCGAGACGCCCCGGCGGTTTCAGGCCGTGCTGGACTTTGTGGCCCGGGAGCGGCTGCACCATGTGGGGGTGTTTCCCTTTTCGCCCGAGGAAGGCACCCGGGCCGTGGCCCTGCCCGGCAAGGTCTCCGGGGCCGAGGCCAGGCGGCGGCGCGACGCGCTCATGGAGCTTCAGGCCGAAATCAGCGCGGACATCCTGGCCGGATATGCGGGACAAACCCTGCCGGTCCTGGTGGATGCGCCGCACCCGGAATGGCCCGGGCTCTTCGTGGGCCGCACCTGGTTCCAGGCCCCGGAGGCCGACGGCGTGACCTACGTCAGCGGCCCTGGCGCGGCCCCGGGGAGACTGGTCATGGCCGAAATCGTGGAGAGCAAGGACTACGATCTGGTGGCCCTGGCCGACGCCTGACCGGACGGCTCTGCCCGGCCCTGGGACCGGCCCGCCCGGACGGCGTTCCTGCCCCGATTCTTCGGCGAAGACGCCTCCGGCTCACCTGACGACCAGGAAGGGCAAGCGCGGGATGTAGCGATGCCCGTCCACGGCCTCAAGCCCGGGAACGCTGTTATAGGTATGCAGGCTGTCCCCCTGCCCCAGGACGGCGGCCTCATGGCGGGCGACCTCGACCTCCCGGTAGGCCCGGGGGGTCAGGGTCTCGATTTCAAGGATGGCCAGGGCCCGGCCGTAATGCCCGGAACAGTCCTGGGCCGGGCGGTAGAGGCGGCCGCCATGGCGAAAGACCCGCCCGGCCGGACGGGAGCGGCGCACGTCGGAGACCACGGGGTTGCCCGGGTGGGGAACAAACGGCCCCAGGGGCGAATCGGCGTAAAAAACCGACAGTTCGTCCCAGGAGGAGCCCCCCTCCAGGCGCAGGTTGGCCATGAGCCACCAGCGTCCCTCGTGCTCGAACAGGGTGGAATCCACCGCCCGCACCCCCGTGAGAAGCGTGGCCGCAGGCGCCCATTCCAGGGGAAAGCGCACGGCCCGAAACAGCTCCACCCGGGCGGCCTGGGCGCTTTCCGGGACCATGTAGACCTCCCCGCCCCATTCGAAGACAAAGGGATAGGACAGGTGGTGCGGGGTGCGCAGGACCGTGTGCGGCGGCCCGAATGTCCCGTCCGGGGCCTGGGTCATGACCGCGATGCTGCCATGGCCCGTCTTTTTGTCGATGTGCTCGAAGAAAAGATGCGTGACCCCGTCACGGACGAAGGGAAAGGGGTCGGCCCAGCCGGAGGCGTCCGGGGGAAAGACCGGGGTGAAGCCGCCCAGATCGAAGGGGTCGCCCCCGCCCCGGCGCAGGGCCAGAAACCATTGGGGCCGGAAAAAGACGTCCCGCCAGGCGGCGGCCGCAACACGGCGCGCCAGGCGCGGCAGAAACCGCAACATGGCCGCATCGCCGGGCAGATCGGCCGCTGGGACGTCGGGCAGGGCCACGGCCCGGGCCTCCCAGGCCTCGGGACCGGCGTCCAGCAGCTCGCGCACCATCCGGGGGATGAACCGGGCGGCCGTGACGCAGGCCGGGGCGGCGGTGCGGCCAAGCGACAGGGGGAACACCGCCGACGCGCTGCGGTAGAGAAGCCGGGGCGGCCGCCGGGGCGCATGCCAGAGGAGCCTGGGCTCCCAGCAAGGGGCCGGGTCGGCCAGCGCCGCGAAGGCCTGGACCGGGGCCTGGGAGGCGAAATCCAGGGAATCGAGGACCAGCACCCCGTGCCGGAACGCGGCGGAGAGTCCCGGGGGAACGGCCATGCTGCCCGGGACGATCAAAAGGTCCAGGCGATCCGCCCGGGCCGTGCGTCCCAGTTCGTGCGCCCATTGCGTCGTGTCGGGCAGTTCCCGGACCCGAAGGCCCTCGGGCAGGATCGCCGGGGCGAAGGGGTCCACGGCCATCGGGGCCAGCAGCCGGTCCAGGCGCTGGTAGAGGGGAAAAAACAGGCCCGGTTCGCGGCGCGGCCACGGCAGGGAAAAGACCCGCGGCGCGGCGCACAGATCGCACAGCTCCCGCAGCATATCGGCCTGGGAGCGGGTGATCCTGTTTTCCGGCAGGAGAACCGCGAGACGCAGGGGGGGGGTGCTCATGTTTGTTGATTTCCGGCGGTGCAAAGCATGCAACCTTGGTTTGTGTCGATGGATATTGCCATCACGTATCCGATGTGCTACGAGTCTGGTAACATATCAAAATGGCTTTGAAATTTCTACTTGGCTGTGTTGACTGGCCCTGTTTCGCCGCGCCAGTTCATGACGTGACGCGTTTTGAGGTGAAACAGATATTTATTGCATCGTGGAATTCTTTTGTCCGTTTGTTGTGACAGAAAGATTGTATCTTATACCCGCTCACGACCACGGTTCAAACAGGGTATACGTATTTTTGAATTTCTCTTTTTGCCCCCAGGCGCCGCTCACAGCTCATGAAAACACACACGAACCAGCTTATGCTCCCGGAAAAACGCCTCACGCTCAATTTGTTTTTATGGCCCAATCTCCCAATTCACAACCAGGACCGCCCACACCGGGCACACATGGAACATCCTTTCCACCGGCGATTCCGCTTCATGGATCATGGCCTGCATCCGATCCAAACGCACGGCGCCCTGCCTGGGACGTCAACCGCGTCCGCGTATTGCGCCGGAAACGCCGCCTGCATCAATAACCATGCATATTTCCATAAATTATAATGTCTTACGACGGGACACTGATATGACGTATGGGACATGCCCACAACAGCCATCGCCCTCCATGCCGGAAACGGCATATGTCACCCTCTGGTTTCCCAAGCCCTCTGAGACCTTCATCTATCGTGAGGCCCAGGTCATGCGGCGCATGGGCATGCCGCTTACGGTCTATGCCATGTATGGCCGCCTGGACAGCCACTTAAGCGACGACATGCTGCGCGACGACATCCCGGTGGAACGGCTGGGATGCCGTCACATCCTGCCCGGGGCCTCGGACTTTGTCTATTGGCTCAAGCGCCGACCGGAGGTTTTCAAGCCGCTCATGGCCTCGCTGCTTTTCCGGCGCTGGCGCTGCCTGGAGCAGACCGGAGAGAACTACTGGGCCTGCTATTGCGGCTGCCACCTGGCCCGGCGTTTTGAGGAGACCGGGGTGCGCCACATCCACGCCTGCTGGGCCAACGGCCCGGCCACGGCCGCCTGGGTGGCCTCGGCCTTAACCGGCATCCCCTTCAGCTTCACCGGCCGGGCCGGAGACATCTATCCCGCCGACGGGGCCCTCAAGGAAAAAATCTCCCACGCCGCCTTCACCCGGGTCGACGCCGCCTTCAACATCGACTACCTGCGCGGCTTTGCAGGCGGCCATGACGAGAAGATCGTACTCGTGCGCAACTGCCTGTCCTGGGAAAACTGCCAGGACGCCCCGGCCCCCATGCAGCCGCCCTACCACATCATGGCCCTGTGCCGCTTCGTGCGCACCAAGGGCCTCGACGTGCTTTTGCGGGCCTGCAAGGCCCTGGCGGACGACGGGGTGGATTTCACCCTCACCCTGGCCGGGTCCGGCCCCCAGTGCCTGCCGCTCAAGGCCCTGGTCCGGCGGCTGGGGCTGACGGACAAGGTGCGCTTCCCGGGTTTTGTGCCCCACGACCAGGTGCCCCGGATTTTACGCGAGGCGGACGTGTTCGTGACCCCGAGCAAGGTGGTGCAAAGCGGGGATCGCGACGGCCTGCCCACGGTCATCATGGAGGCGCTGATGCACCGGGTGCCGGTGGTGGCCACGGACGTGGGGGGCATTCGGGAAGTGATCCGCGACGGCGAAACCGGCCGACTCATCCCCCAGTTGGACGTCGAGGCCATGAAACGGGCCATCCTGGACATGCTCCGCAACCGGGACAAGGCCCTGGGCATGGCCGAGCGGGGACGGCAGCTCATTTTGGACTATTACGACTCGGAGAATAACGCCCGCCGCATGATCGAGCTCATCTGCGCCCATTCGGCCTGACGCGGCATCCCCCCGGCGCCCGACCACGGTCAGGGCCGGCTTTTTTTCTCCCAGACCGCAGCAAACGCCTCTTCGTGGCGTCGGGCCATGGCCGCCAGGGAAAACTCCGCAGCGGCCACGTCCCTGGCCGCCTGGCCCATGCGCCGCCGCAACAGCGGATCTCCCAAAAGATCTCCCATGGCCCGGGCCAGGGCGTCCGGTCGGCCCGGGGGAACAAGCCTGCCCGTGATCCCGTCGCGCACCACCTCGGAAAGCCCCCCCACGTCCGTGGCCGCCACGGCAAGGCCCGAGGCCATGGCCTCCAAAACCACGTTGGGCAACCCCTCATGCCGGGAGGAAAGCGCCAAAATCGTGGCCCGGGCATAATAGCGGCGCACGTCCGCATCGCCCGGGAAAAGCCGGATGCGCTCCCGAAAGGGGCTGGCCTGGATGCGGCGGACAACCTCCTCCCGGACGGGGCCGTCCCCCACCAGCCACAACTGCGCCTCGGGATGCTCCGGGGCCAGCAGGTCGAAGGCCGCAAGCAGGGTGGCGTGGTCCTTGACCGGGTCCATCCGGGCCAGGCACAGGATGACCGGCGGGCCGTCCGGCGGGGCCGGGGCGGGAGTGAACACCTCGGTGTTGACCCCGTTTCGGATCACGGCGATCCGCCCCGCAGGCACGCGATAGGTCCGGTTCAGGCTGGTTTTCAAGGCCTCGGCGTTGCACAGGACATGGTCGGCCAGGGGCCACAGCAGCCATTCATGCTGTTTGGCCGGGTCCGCCGCCCCCCGGCAGTTGCCCACCACGGCCGCAACCCCGGCCAGCCGCCCCAGCACCCGGCCCCAGATGTTGGGGACCACGGTCAGGGAAACCAGCATGTCCGGCCGGTGGGTGCGCAGCGCCCGCCACAGGGCGGCCAGGGAGCGCGGCCCCACGGCGCCGGAGTCGCACAGACGGCGCACGGTCAGCCCGTACCGCTCGGCCTGGGGCAAAAAATCCTCCCCGGCCATCAGGGTCCACAACTCCACCTGAAAACGCTGCGGGGAAAGACGCGCCGCCAGCTCCAGGGCATGGCGCTGGGTGCCTCCGAAGCACAGATCCTGCAGCAAAAGGGCCACGCGCAGGGGTTCGGCTTGTTCTTTTCGGGCAAAGGTGGGATTGACCACGGGGCCACGCTGATCGGTAAGGGTTTTGGGAAATCGACAGGGTGAGTCCCTAGCCCGAACCCGGGCAAAAGGAAAGGTCGCGCCCCGGGCGCGGCGCATGGAGCTTCATGACCACGGAAGAGACCCAAGCGGACGCGCCCGCCGCCTCGCAGCACGGCATCCTGGGCAAATTTCTCAAGCTGGCCGGGGCCCAGTGGATGCGCGACTCGCTGCACACCCTCTTTCTGATCCTCCTGGCCCGGGAAAGCTCGAACACCTACGGCGGATTCATGCTGGCCTTCGGGCTTGGCCAGTTCATCCTGTTTCTGGGGGAATTCGGCCTCAACCAGCCCCTGGTGGCCTCCTTAAGCCGCCGCTATGCCCGAACCGGGGAGATCCTGGCCCAGTACACGGTCATCAAGGCGGCCCTGTTCGTGGCCGGGATGGCCGGGGTGGTGGGCATGGCCTGGCAGCAGGGATACGACGCGCAACTGGTGGGGCTGGTGGCGGTCATCTCCCTGGGGGTGGGACTTGAGCCGTTGTCCGGGACGTTTTTCGTGGCCTGCCGGGTACGCGGCCGCCAGGACCAGGAGGCCCTGATCCGGGCCATCGCCGCCGTTTTGGGCTACGGCTGGGCCTTTGCGACCCTTCTGGGCGGGGCGGGGCCGCTGTGGATGGGGCTTTTCAAGGTGGTGGAGAACGCAGCCAACCTGGCGGGCGGCGTCCTGGTCACCCTGCGGGGCGAACAGTGGAACCGCTTCGACCTGGGGCGCAAGGCCATGCTGCGCATCTGGGGCACCACCCGAAACGGCGCGCCGTTTTTGATCATGGCCCTGGCGGCCATCACCTATAACAAATCCAACCTGTTTTTTTTGCAACGCGTCGGGGGCCAGGAGGCCGTGGCCCGGTATTCCGTCACCTGGGAACTGGTGGACGGGGTGTCGGTGCTGGTGTGTTCGCTGCTTTTGAGCAACGTGCTGTTCCCCCTGTTCTCCAAACTGTGGAAGACCGGGCGCGAAGAATTTCACCGCCTGGCCCGGCTCTCGGCCCAATGGCTTTTGGCCCTGGCCCTGCCCATCGTCTTTGTCCTGACTGTGGAATCGGATCGCTTCATCGGCCTGATCTACGGCCCGGACTATGCCGAGGCGATCTGGCTGCAAAAATATCTGGCCCCCACGGTGCTGGTCGCCTTTTTGCACAATCTGGCCGCCTACCTGATGCTCAGCCAGGGCCGCCAGCGGCTCCTGCTCGTCATCTACCTGGCCGGACTGGCCCTCAACCTGGTCCTGTGCGCCACGCTCATCCCTGGCCAGCCCCTGGTCGGCGCGGCCCTGGCCATCGTCCTGACCAAGACGGCCGTGGCCGTGGCCACGACAGCCTACTGCCAGAAAACCGTGGGGCTTTTCACCCTGCGCACCCTGTCCCCCATCCTTTTGGCCGCCGTATTGGGCATGGCCCTGTACCTGGGTCTTGGCCCGTTCGTCTTCCGGGAACTGGCCGAAGCGGCGGCCATCGCGCCCATGCTGACATTGCTTGTACAGCTATGGCGCAGGCGGGTTCGGACGCCTGTGGCGGGCTGACGCCGCCTTGAAACCGATAAATACAGGTTGTCAGCACCCGGCCTTTCTGGTAGGAAGCTAAATCCTTTCAAGGAGAGATCGCGTTGGAGGTTAACCCATGGAAAAAACAGCGGAAATGACAAATGAACAAAGCAACACCCCGGAGATGGAGGTAAATTTCGAGGCCGCCCTCGAGAATTACTTGAACGAAGACTTTGGGGACATCGACGACGGCACCATCGTACCCGGCGTTGTCGTGCGGGTGGGCAAGGAGCACGTCCTGGTGGACGTCAACTTCAAGTCCGAAGGCCAGATTCCCGTCTCCGAGTTCACCGACCCCGAGGGCAACGTGGACATCAAGGTCGGCGACCAGATCGACGTCTACGTGGTGCACAAAAACGAATCCGAAGGCACCATCTCGCTGTCCCGCGACCGGGCCAAGCGGATGCAGCTTTTTGATAAGCTTGAGGAGCTCCAGGAGAAAGACGACGTCATCACCGGCCGCATCGTACGCCGCATCAAGGGCGGCTACACCGTGGACCTGGGCGGCGTCGAGGCCTTCTTGCCCGGCTCCCATGTGGATCTGCGCCCGGTTCCGGATATGGACGCCCTGGTCAACCAGGACTTCGAATTCCGGGTTCTCAAGATCAACCGCCGCCGCAGCAACGTCATCGTATCCCGTCGGGTTCTTCTCGAAGAACGCCGGGATTCCATGCGCCACGACCTGCTCAAAACCCTGGCCGAGGGCCAGACAGTCACCGGCAAGGTCAAAAACATCACTGAATACGGCGTGTTCGTGGATCTTGGGGGCCTGGACGGACTCATGCACATCACGGACATGTCCTGGAAGCGCATCAAGCATCCCAAGGAACTGGTGCATCTGGGCGACGAACTGGAACTCAAGGTTCTGTCTTTCGACCAGGAAAAGCAGAAGGTCTCCCTGGGCATGAAGCAGTTGGTGGACGATCCCTGGCAGAACATCGGCGACAAGTATCCCGAAGGCACGCGCCTTTCCGGCAAGGTCACCAATCTGGTGGACTACGGGGCCTTCGTGGAGCTTGAGCCCGGCGTCGAGGGATTGGTCCACATCTCCGAGATGTCCTGGACCCGCAAGCTTCGCCATCCGTCCCAGATGGTGCATGTGGGCGACGAGGTCGAGGTGGTGGTGCTTGGCGTCGATTCCGACAAAAAGCGCATTTCCCTCGGCATGAAGCAGGTCCGCCCCAACCCCTGGGATGTGGTGGCCGAGAAGTACCCCGAGGGCACGGTGCTTGAGGGCACGGTGAAAAACATCACCGAGTTCGGCATCTTCATCGGCATCGAGGACG
>Ga0209467_1001001_pt1 | contig 28474 bp, 18 predicted proteins | sample Higcelwee11metaG_FD_187175 | JGI IMG/M metagenome (GOLD analysis project Ga0209467, IMG submission 187175) | Freshwater pond sediment microbial communities from the University of Edinburgh, under environmental carbon perturbations - High... | ecosystem: Environmental > Aquatic > Freshwater >... | reverse complement strand
AAGTGATGCTACCGTTATTTATTGAAGATTTTAGTTTGGTTTGTTCTTTGGGCGATTCCAAAAGCCAAGTATGGGATCGTCTGGTGAATGGCACCCGCGTAGGAATGATCGAAAAAGAATTCGGGAATAGACGTCGTTATGTGGCCACTTTGGAAAATAACGCTCCGCTCGCACCCGTTAAAAATGAATACTTCGATAATCGTGTGAATCGCATTTCGAACAAGGTATTGGACGATTTGGCACCGGTGATTGAATCTGCCATTGCGAAGTATGGAAAAGATCGAGTCGCAGTGATTATCGGTTCTTGCGATAACGGTTCAGAGGCTTCTCTCTCGGCCCTTGCTCATTATCGCGAGCAGGGGACGTTCCCGGAAGGTTACTCATTAGCCATGCAACAAGCGGATTTTCCTGCCCGGTTCATTGCGGATCGTTTCGGGCTCACGGGTATCATTATGAGTCACTCGACCGCTTGTGCATCCAGTGCAAGTGCTTTTGTTTCTGCTCGCAACATGATTTATGCGGGTCTTTGTGATGCGGCTATTGTGGGTGGAGTGGATATTGCCTCTTTACCTGTGGTTTTGGGCTTCACTTCTTTGGAAGCGGTTTCTCCTGAACCCGCGAATCCTTTTAGTAAGAATCGTTCAGGGATTACTTTGGGCAATGGGGCCGCTTATTTTGTGGTGACCAGGGAACCTTCAGAAACCACGCAGTTCCGGGTTGCCGGAATGGGTGAAAGTGCAGATGCAGATCACATGACTGCTCCGAGAGCGGATGGAGAAGGCGCCAAGTTGGCTATTCTCGCGGCCCTTCAGGATGCCGGATTTTCTTCCGATGTTGTGGATTATTTGAATCTTCATGGAACGGGTACGCAATTGAATGATTCTATGGAAAGTCTCGCTGTTGCGAGTGTGTTTTCGAGTGAAATACCTGTGAGTTCTACCAAGGCATTGACTGGCCACACGCTGGGTGCCGCTGCTGCATTGGAACTTGCGATTTGCTGTTTGACTTTGTCGGAAAAGAATAAAGATCATTTATTGCCCGTGCATTTGTGGGACGGAGAACGGGATGAGGTTTTGCCAAGTTTAAATTTTGTGACGAAAGGCTTCAAAAAAGAAAGACTTTCTTGTTGCATGAGTAATTCGTTCGCTTTTGGTGGCTGTAATGTCAGCTTGATTGTGGATAAGAAGGGCATGGAGTGAGTATGACGTTAGCTCAAAATCTAAACAAAGTCGAAGTGGAAACCCTAGTTCCACATACAGGGAAGATGTTTCTTCTGGATCGTATTGTCTCTCATGATGTGGGCTCTAGAACCCTGATTTCCGAAGTCGATATCACGACTGATGATTTGTTCTTCGATGAAGAACTCAGAGGAATTCCTTCGTGGGTGGGTTTTGAATACATGGCGCAAAGTGTATCTGCGCTTTCGGGAATTTTTAATAAAGAGTTGGGGATAGATCCCAAGATTGGATTTATTGTGAGTGTCTCGAATTACACTCCTTCTGTCTTTGTCTTTACCCCAGGGAAAACCGTTTCGGTACATGTGCGGGAATCCATTCGTGTGGAATCGACGGTGACGTTTGAAGGAAAAATTTTTGAAGAGGGAACATTGGTGGCGACAGCGACTTTGAATGCCGTTGAATTTGATAGCGTCGATGCAGTGAAGTAGGAACCTATGGACAAGAAACAAGTATTAGTTACAGGTGCAAATGGTGGAATTGGGCTTGCGATCGTTGCGGCCGTCGCTCGTGCAGGCTATGCCGTGGTGGCCCATTATCGTAAAAATGCAACCGCTCTTGAAACGTTATGCAAAGCATTGGAAGCGGAAGGACAATCGGTTCGGATGCTTCAATTTGATGTTCGCAATCGAGAACAGTGTAAAGAAGTTCTCGAAAAGGATATGGCGGATAACGGCGTTTATTATGGCGTGGTGAGCAATGCGGGCATTTGTGCGGATGCGACTTTTGCAGCCCTCTCGGAGAACGACTGGGATTCCGTTTTGGATACCAATTTGAATGGTTTTTACAATGTGATTCACCCCGTGGTCATGCCCATGTGCCGGAGAAAGGCTCCTGGCCGTATTATTACCATGGCGTCTGTTTCCGGCATTATCGGAAATCGCGGACAAGTGAATTACAGTGCTTCCAAAGCGGGGCTCATTGGCGCTACAAAAGCCCTTGCCACAGAACTGGGCGGTCGAAAAATTACAGTGAACAGTATCGCTCCGGGCCTCATTGAAACAGAAATGATCAAGGATGCCCCCTTGGATTATATTTTGCCTTCCATCCCCATGGGACGTGCTGGCAAACCAGAAGAAGTTGCTGGAGTCGTTGTTTTCTTACTCTCCGATTCCGCATCCTATATCACACGACAGGTTATTTCTGTTAACGGAGGTCTCGCATGAATAGAAGAGTGGTTATTACTGGCGGTTCCAGCATTTCAGCACTGGGAATGGATATGGACACCATTATGGGAAATTTGCGCGGCCTGAAAAATAAGATTGTCCGCATGGATGAATGGGACAAGTACACCAAAATGAATACGCGTCTTGCTTGCCCTGTATCTGATTTTGTTTGCCCGGATTTTCCGCGTAAAAAGACACGTGGCATGGGACGAGTGGCATTGCTGGCTGTCACTTCTGCGGATGCCGCGATGAAACTCGCAGGGCTTAGTGATGATGCAGAACTTCGTTCTGGGCGCTGTGGTGTGGCTTTTGGGTCTTCGACGGGGAGCGTGGATGCGCTTCTCGATTTTTATTCCATGCTTACCACGAACGAAGTCGCAGGCATTACGGCAACGACTTATATCAAGTCCATGCCACAAACTTGTGCAGTGAATATTGGCGTATTTTTTGGCCTTACCGGTCGCTTGATTTCTACGAATACGGCTTGCACGGCAGGGAGCCTTTCTATCGGTTATGCTTACGAAGCCATCAAATATGGAATGCAAGATATCATGGTTGCTGGTGGTGCTGAAGAATTAAACCCGACGGAATCCGCAGTCTTTGATACGCTTTTTGCGACGAGCACTAAAAATGACACTCCAGAACTCACTCCTGCTCCTTATGACAAGAATCGGGATGGATTAGTGATTGGTGAAGGGGCGGGTTCTGTTATTCTTGAGGAATACGAACATGCGAAGGCTCGTGGTGCAAAGATGTATGCGGAATTAGTGGGCTTTGGTACCAACACGGATGGCGATCATATTACCCAGCCTAAAAAAGAAACCATGCAGCTTGCTTTGGAAAGTGCCATTCGCGATGCCGGAATTTCTCCAGAGGCCATTGGTTATGTGAACGGTCACGGTACTGCGACAAAACAGGGTGATATGGCAGAAAGTTGGGCGACCTTTAATGCGTTGAAACGTGCGGCGCCTATCAGTTCACTCAAAAGTTACATCGGCCATACGCTTGGAGCTTGCGGTGCTATTGAAGCTTGGACCTCCATCAACATGATGCAGCAAAAGTGGGTCTGTCCGAATTTGAACTTGAAAACCATTGACCCGGATTGTGCTCCATTGGATTACATTATGGGTTCCGGGCGTGAAATAGATTCTGAGTATTTCATGTCTAATAACTTTGCTTTTGGTGGCATCAATACTTCGCTTATTTTCAAGCGACTCTAATCCAAACGACCGTTATACGAAATCAAAAATCCCTGTCTTCACAAAGGCAGGGACTTTTTTTATGAAAACAGAATTGTTGGAAGCTCAGAGGGAGACTTGGGCAGTACACACCCGGTTTCGGCCCTTCGCTGTTGCCTGAGCGAGTGCTTGTTCCGCAAGTTCAATAAGCTCGCTACTATTATTGGCATGTTGTGGCAACATGGCAACACCAATGCTCAAGGTGGTTTCTAAGATCGTATTTCCATAGGTGACTTGTAAATTTTCAATCTCGTGCCGAATCTTCTCTGCACGATCCTCGGTGATATCAAGATCCGCGCCGGGGAGAATTACACATAACGTTTCGTTGTGGTAGCGACAGGGAATATCTTCATAACGGATATAGCGGGGCAAGCGTTGAGCGAGTTCCCAGAGCATTTGTTCCACGGCATGGGGCCCGCGAGTTTCTCTCAGGGCTTCGATTGCATCTGGGTGAATCATGATCATGCCGATAGGAGTGCGGTGACGGGTTGCGGCGGCTACTTCCCGTTGCAAAGATTCTTCCATGTAACGGCGATTAAACAAGCCGGTGAGTGTGTCACGAATGCTGTGCGTCTGGAAGCGCAAGTGCAAATTTTGATTGGCAACAAAAAGCCCAAAAGTCGCAGAAACAATGCTTATCTTAGCCTTCCAAGAATCGGGAGTCTCTCCTTCCGGCAAAGCATCGACTTGGAGTGTTAGAATGCCAAAGTGTTCTTCCAGGCCTTCAATGGGCGCACAAAAAGAATAGCCAACAGGTCGATGATGCAAATGAGTACAGCCACCCGAAAGGCTTGGAGACGAATAATCAGCCACTACAATTTCAGCGCGGCTAAAGCTTGCGCATTCTACAGGAGTAATAACGGGTTCACCGACAGAATGCTTGCCAAAAGAAAGCACCTGGTGGAGTTCGGACTGGTTGTCACTATACATATAAAGAATGCCAGAGGCATTAGGAAACATCTCGGGGAGGCACTGTCCCAACTTGCCGATGATTTCATGGAACGGTCTATTTTTGAGAATCCCACGGCAAAAGAGATGCCAAGTATTCAAAGGGAAAAGAATCTGAGAATTGGTTGTGTTTTTGGGTGTGGTGGAGTGAACTTCCTTTGGCAAAGAAGGCTCCGTCGCGACCGATGGCAGTACAGGGTTCTCGGTAGTTTCAGTTTTGGCTGAAGCCTGCACGCCGTTCACAATCGGAATTAATTGGGTTTCAGGAGGTTTTACCGGGGTCAGCGCGGCTTCAAAATCCATTTGGGCTGTGCGTTTCCGGGCAGCACTTCTCGAAGCAAGAATTCCTAAAATACATCCGAGAGAGGCCCCCCAAATTCCCAGAATCGCAAAACGCCCAAAAAGCGAAAGCGATGCTTCGGGGAGAATGTAGGTGACAATCACACCAGCGAGAAAGATAATAAGCCAAAAGAAATAAAGAAGCCAGTTCATATCACTCAAATCTAGACTTTTCTATGTGATTCAAATCAATAATTTCGTTAGAAAGTCACTTTTTATCGCCAGAAAGCCCTTTTTATAAAGAAATAACGGGCCGCTCGCAGAGCGGGTGGTGTGAGCTTTTTTCTCTATGAAATAATAAAGGACTCCCGGTATTCTTATCAGTTTCTTTTGTTTGAATGGGACGGACTATTTCTGTAATGTTTGTTCGCCCCTCGCCTTCAACGCCCTCATCGCTTGGACCTCCAGCGATTCTTATGGAGGGGGACGGAGAACTCTGCTTGCTTTCTGTAATCGGTGAGAGTAAGGCCGTGAGGAAAAATCTCGTTGACCAAAATCTTGTTTTGAAATATTTCTACAGAGGCTAATGCGGTGACAGAATTTGTGGGATGAAAATAAAATTTTATAACCCCGAATCTTTCTTTTTGTTAAAATGGGGAGAGTACATTCGAAAGAGGCTTATTTTTTCAAAAATAAAGCACTTGAGGGCCTTTTCATTTGGGTTAATAATTCTAGATTTGCGCAGGTTTACCCTTTTTGAATTTCTCGGAAAGGGGGTGGCCTCTTCAAAGTGTGGAAAAGAAGATATGCCAAAGCGCGAAGATATACGCAAAATAATGTTGATCGGCTCTGGGCCGATTGTGATCGGACAAGCCTGCGAATTTGACTATTCCGGCGTCCAAGCCTGCAAATCTCTTAAAAGTGAAGGGTATGAAGTAGTTCTCGTGAATTCGAACCCGGCAACCATTATGACGGATCCGGATTTTGCAGATCGCACCTATATAGAACCTCTGACGGCGCAGGCGCTGACGGAGATCATCCGTCGGGAGCGTCCCGATGCTCTTTTGCCCACCATGGGCGGACAGACGGCTTTGAACCTCGCCATGAAACTTCACAAAAAGGGTGTACTCGCCCGCTACAATGTGGAGATGATCGGTGCCAAACCGGATGTCATCAACAAGGCAGAGGATCGGAGCCTTTTCAAAGAAGCCATGATTCGGATTGGGCTTGATATGCCGAGAAGCGTTTCCGCACATTCCATGGAAGAAGCGAGGGAAGCGCAAAAGATTTTGGATTGTTGGCCCGTGGTGATTCGCCCGGGTTTTACTTTAGGGGGTACCGGTGGTGGTATCGCTCATGACCCTGAAGAATTCGAAACGATTTGCCAGCGTGGGCTCTATTATAGTCCCACTACGGAAGTCTTAATTGAAGAATCCATTGAGGGTTGGAAAGAGTTTGAGCTTGAAGTGATGCGCGACCGCAAGGACAACTGCGTCATCGTTTGCTCCATTGAAAATCTGGATCCTATGGGAGTGCATACGGGGGATTCCATTACGGTGGCCCCAGCTCTCACGCTGACGGACCGCGAATACCAAATGCTTCGCGATGCGGCCATTGCCGTGATGCGCGAAATCGGTGTGGATACCGGTGGATCGAACGTTCAGTTTGCTTTGAACCCGGAAAATGGACGTATGGTGGTGATCGAAATGAATCCCCGCGTGTCCCGTTCTTCTGCGTTGGCTTCGAAGGCGACGGGCTTCCCGATTGCGAAATTTGCGGCGAAGCTTGCCGTGGGTTATACTCTCGATGAAATCAGCAACGACATCACTAAAGTGACGCCCGCATGCTTTGAGCCTTCCATTGACTATGTGGTGACCAAGATTCCGCGTTTTGCTTTTGAAAAATTCAACGGTGCTGACACGAGACTTGGGACGCAGATGAAGTCTGTGGGCGAAACGATGAGTATTGGTCGCACCTTCAAACAGTCTTTCCAGAAGGCGCTTCGCTCTTTGGAAACTGGTCGTTCTGGGTTCGGTGCCGATGGTAAAGATGGTCCGTTTGAAGCCGCCTCTGATGCGGAACTGGAACTGCTTCTCAATCGGCCTTCGGCAATTCGTATTTTTTACGTCCGTGCGGCACTTCGTCGCGGCTGGAGCGTTGAAAAAATTCATGCCATCAATAAGATTGATATTTGGTTCCTCCGCGAACTGGAAGAATTGGCTGCGTTTGAAGATGAAATCCGCGCTGTGGGTTCCATTGAAAAACTGAAGCAAGATTCTAAACTCTTTTTCCAGGCGAAAGAACTCGGGTTCTCCGATCGTCAGATTGCTTGGATTTTGAATACAAAAGAAGCCAACGTCCGTAAAGCTCGTGAGGATATTGATCTCATTGCTTCTTACGCTCAGGTGGATACTTGCGCTGCGGAATTCCAGTCCTACACGCCTTACCTTTATTCGACCTATCGCCAAAAGGATATTGCGCTTGCGGACCCTACCCAGGCGCAGCTTGCCGATGGCACGGGTGTGAAACCGGGCGAAGAAAATGCGAAACCCAAAAAGAAGATCATGATTCTTGGGGGTGGCCCGAACCGTATCGGACAAGGAATTGAATTCGATTACTGCTGCGTTCATGCGAGTTTTGCTTTGCGTGCCGCAGGTTACGAAACGGTGATGGTGAACTCCAACCCGGAAACGGTTTCCACCGACTACGATACTTCGGATAAACTTTATTTTGAACCGCTCACTCTTGAAGATGTACTTCACGTTTATCGCCACGAAAAATGCGATGGCGCCATTGTGCAATTCGGTGGACAGACTCCGCTGAATCTTGCTCATGACTTGGAAGCGAACGGAGTGAATATCATCGGCACCAAGCCTGCGATGATTGACGCTGCGGAAGATCGCAAACTGTTTGGCGATATTGTAAATAAACTCCAGATTTTGCAACCGCCTTCGGGTATGGCGCAAACGGCCGATGAAGCCGTGGATGTGGCTCACCGTATCGGATTCCCGGTGTTGGTACGCCCCAGTTTCGTTCTCGGTGGCCGTGCGATGATGATCGTTCATGACGAAGAATCGCTCCGAAAATACATGGCAGAATCTACAGAAGTTTCCCCGGATCGCCCGATTTTGGTGGATCAATTCTTGCAAGAAGCGACCGAAGTGGATGTGGACTGTATCTCCGACGGAGAAATTACAGAACTCTGCGGTATCATGGAACATATTGAACTCGCGGGTATTCATTCCGGCGATAGCGCCTGCACCATTCCGCCTCCGACACTTTCCAAAGAAGTTCAAGAGGGCATTCGGACGCGGACGATTGCGCTTGCGAAAGAGTTGAACGTGATTGGGCTTATGAATGCTCAGTTTGCGGTCAAGGGCAACGATATTTATGTGATTGAAGTGAACCCGCGCGCGAGCCGCACGGTGCCTTTTGTCTCAAAAGCGACCGGCATTCCTTTTGCAAAACTCGCCGCTCTCGTGATGGCAGGGAAAAAGCTTAAGGATTTGGGTTACACCAAACTCTTTACACCAAAGCACTTTGCGGTCAAAGAAGCGGTATTCCCGTTTGCGCGCTTCCCAGGTGTGGATGTACTCCTTTCCCCAGAAATGAAATCGACGGGCGAAGTCATGGGAATAGATTTCCGCAATTCTATGGCCTACATCAAGAGCCAGGTGGGTGCAGGGAACTTCATCCCCATGAAAGGTAACGTGTTCCTCAGTGTACGCGATGAAGATCAGCAGGCGGTGGTGCCTTTTGCCAAACGTTTGGCCAAGATGGGTTACGAGATTCATTCCACCCGCGGCACAAGTACCATGCTTCGCAACAACGGGGTTCATACTCATGCGGTGTTCCGCATCTCGGAAGGCCGCCCGAATGTGTTGGATTTTGTGGAAGAAAAGGATCTCGCGTGGATTATCAACACGCCGACAACGGGCGCGAAAGCGGCGGTTGATGAAGCCAAGATCCGCTCGACCTGCATTCTTCGCGGTATTCCTATTACTACGACACTGGATGCACTGGAAGCGACGATCGAAGGCTTAGAAGATATGAATGGTCAGTTCGGTGTGGAAGTTTGTAGTATTCAAGAATATCACCGTCACAGTCCCAAGGTTAACATTTAGGAAGTTGAATATGACTTTACAGGAAAAATGGAAAAAGCAACGGGAACGTAAGGCTTTCCTCGCTCTCGAAGATGGAAGCGTCTTTTACGGTTATTCCATGGGTGCTGCAGTGGATTCTTTGGGTGAAGTGGTTTTCAACACGAGTCTCGCAGGCTACCAGGAGATTCTTTCGGATCCTTCTTATGCGGGTCAGTTTGTGACGCTCACCGCTCCTGAAATCGGCAACACGGGTGTGAATGCGGTTGATATGGAATCGGAAAAATTCCAAGCGGCAGGTTTGATCGTTCATCAGATTAACGAAGCGAGCAACTGGCGCTCAGACGAATCTTTGGTAGCGGCTCTCAAACGCTATAACCTACCTGCTCTCGCGGGCATTGATACGCGTGCGCTCACGCTTTTACTCCGCGAAAAGGGAACGCTCAAGGGCTTCATTTGCGCCTCGGGTTCGCTCACTGCGGAACAAGGAATCGAAAAAGCAATGCAATGGAAAGGCTTGGATGGCGTGGACACCGTGCAAAACGTGACCTGCCAAAAGGCCTACGAATTGGACGATGCCTGGCTTCAGGGTTACGGAATGCCCGAAACGCTTCCTCCAAAAGATTTACATATAGTCGCTTATGACTTCGGCATCAAACGCAATATTTTGCGTCAGTTGCGCCTGCAAGGGTTCCGCGTCACGGTGGTGCCCGCAAGTACCCCTGCAAAGGATGTGCTCGCGATGAAACCGGATGGAGTGTTCCTTTCGAATGGCCCTGGGGACCCTGCGGGGGTGAAGGGTGCCATTGAAAATACGCGTGCCATTCTGGGTAAGGTTCCCGTGATGGGCATTTGTCTTGGTCATCAGATTTTAGGACTTGCAGTGGGCTCAAAAACAGCGCGCCTCAAGTTCGGGCACCATGGCGGAAATCATCCGGTGAAGTATCTCGATAATAGCCGCGTGATGGTGACATCGCAGAATCATAATTTCGCGGTGCTCGAAAATTCCATTGATCCAAAAAAACTGGAAGTAACGCACGTGAACTTGAACGATCAATCCATTGAAGGTTTCCGCTCTTTGGAAGTCCCTATGATTGCTGTTCAGTTTCACCCGGAAGCGGCCCCCGGACCGCACGATAGCGCTCCTTTCTTTGTCTCTTGCCGTGAACTGGTGTTAAAGGCAAAAAAGGCGTAAGTGCGATTGGTGAAATAGTTTTTTATAAAAAGGGCCCCGATTTGGGGCCTTTTTCAATGGAATATCCAAAATAGTTGAGGAATTATTGAGGCATTCAGAAATTCAGTGATAGCTGGATTCCGCTACGTCTTTTTACGGGATCCATGAAAGGAACGGCACGGAAAGACGTTTTCGCCTCCGTCTCCTTTGCAACGGGATGATTCTTTTTGTATAAATTCAGTTTTTCCTGATAAAGTTTTTTCTTGCGGTCTTTCGATATCCCTACAATTTTCAAAATACCCCCTAATGACATCACGGCCACACCCGCTACGATAAAACAGTCCCCTATAACATAGGCTGCCGCATTACTCATACAATCGTCCTCCTTTTCACAAGAGTAGGCTTCATAGAAGGGATAGGCACTTGTTGCTATAATTCCTGCACCAGCCACAAGAAGGCTATTTCCTGCTTTTCTTTTGTGGTTGTAGGAATCCGTATAGCGATAGATTTGTTCCTGGTAAATGGGGATACTATCCGCTTCGAGGGTTTGCTGTGTGAGTGGAACTTCTGGTGCTGAGACCGCTTCAGCAAACACCGCTTCGATAGAAAATAAGAGGGTGGCGGTTACCCCAAAAAATAGTGTAGAGAAAGGCCGCATTCGGGCAATATACCATTTTCTCTGATCAAGGTGCTATAAGGCTTAGTCAAAATTTATACATTTGTAATATGAAGAAATTCATTATTCCTATCGTTTTGCTCGTGCTCGTTGGTTCGGTTTTTCTGTACCTCGGTATGGACTTTTCGACGTCGAGTTTTGATGGAGCTCGGTATTTGGAAGTTCGCAAACAAATTGATGCAACGAACATGGAACTTTTTGAAGCGAAGGATAATGCTGAAACTCACGCCGTTCTGGTTGCAAAACAAGATTCACTTTGGGGATTGCTCGTTGCCTTGCGGACAGCGTCTCCTGCGGTTACTTCTGAAAAATCAGCCGCCGCTCCTACTCAGGAGTCTGTAACCACTCCTCAAAATGAACTCACTCCAGCGTCGGATGCAAATTCGGTCACGAAATCTACGGAGCCTTTCCCGCTCTGGATTTTGGGTGTGTTAGGGGGCGTTATTGTCGGGTTGATTCTGATCTTTCTACTGCTTCGCAAGCGTCAAGAGGCGATCACGAGACAAATGGAACAGATTCGCTCCGAACAGCGTTTCAAAGCTCCCAAGGGTGGATTTCAAGAAGACCCTACTTTCGTAACTCGTACGCGGGTGCGGCGCTCCATTATTGAAGATGCCGAAGCCTCTGCTTCAGAAGCTTCCAAGGCAACGCTCCCCAAAGATTTTGCCTTTGAAGATGAAAATGGAATTCCAGAGAACCGAATTTATCCGGTGAATCCTCAAGAGGGCGCACCTACGCTCCGTCCCACAGCGCGCAATCGTATTACTTCCGCCATGCAATCTCTTTCGGATGCACTCACGTTAAAGGCTCCGAAGGGCGTTGCTCGTGAAAACACCATGAAGGTGCGTGCGCAAAGTCGGAATACAATGTCTTCTTCCACTATAGGCCAACCGCAAAAGCCGAATCCTATGGATGTAACGCGTTTTGACAAGGAACGCGATGACAAAGAGAAAGTGCTTCAGTTGATGCGTCGCGGTTATACCTCGTCAGAAATTGCACGCCGTACGCAACTCCCTCAGGATCAGGTAGAAACCGTGATCCGCGTGAAGCGTGACACAGGGGAATAATGCGTTTTCGTTTTCGTTGCGAATATTTGGGGAGCGCCTTTTTCGGGTGGCAAGAACAGAATGAACACGGACAGACGAAATTTGTTTCTGTCCAATCAGCCTTACAAGAGGCATTTGCGATTGCACTCCGAGCCCCTGTGAATTTGGTGGCTTCTGGCCGCACAGATACCGGTGTTCATGCCCGCGGGCAATGTGTCCATTTTGATTGGGAGGGCGTTTTTTTTGATTGTGAAAAGACGGTGCGCTCCATTAATGGGCTTACGAAAAGGGTGATTCGTATTCGTGACTTAGAACCGTGTGCCCCTGATTTTCATGCGAGGCATGATGCGGTGAGTCGTTATTATCAGTATACCCTGTTCACGCGCCCTGTGGCCTTAATGCGTGAGTATGGTTGGGAATGTGGAAAGCTGAGTCTGGATTTGGATAAGATGGAACGGGAAGCGAAATCGTTCTTAGGCGAACATGATTTTATTCGTTTTTGTATTCCCCGGAATGATGGAAAAAGTACCTTGTGTAGACTTTCTGAGTTTCGTTTGGAACGTCCCAATTCTTATACGGTTGTATGGCATATTCGTGGGAATCGTTTTTTGCATCGCCAGGTGCGTGCCATGGTGGGCACCCTTTTCGACGTAGGTCTCGGACGGTATCCAGAAGGGACAATCGCTTCAATTTTCGCGGAAACATTTCAAGGGGAACGCACTTGGGCTCCTCCGCAGGGTCTCGTTTTAGAAGACGTTGTGTATGATCGTTAACAGCCTACTCAAAAATTCCTTTTTGACCGCTTTTTGAGCGAGAATGCCACGAGGGATGACGAATTTTAGTGAGAAATGAATCTTTGAGAGGTCTTACTCAGCGATGTCCTCATCCGTTCCTGCATCGTTTTCATCGGTGGCAGGAATTTCTGTAGCCGTTGTATCTTCCGCAGGAGTTTCTAGAACGGTTTCTTCTTCCGAATTTTCAGTGATGTCTTCGTCAGAGACTTTCTTTTTCTGGTGGTGTTTCTTATTCTTCTTGACTTTAGGCGTGGGTTCTTCTGTGGCGGTCTTTTCCACTTTTTCTTTTTCGCCGAAAGTTTGGTTGAAATAAAGCACGTTTGTGTTGATCGCGTTTGTCGCACCAAAGTCTGCGCCGATGACAGGGTGGAAAGAGGTTCCAATGCTGAAGGCAAATTCAATTTCCATGCGGAATCCGCTACGACCATTCACCGTGAGTCCAGGGTTGATTGTGCCACCAGCACCGACTTCTCCCGCATCGGAAGGAGCCCCGAGATGGCCCGAAGAAGCCATTTCAGAAGTCTCGTAACCCATGCTCAGCATGATTTCTACGGCTTCGATCGGTTTGTATCCGATAACGAACATGGTGTGTGTAGTGGTGAAATCTAAATCGAGCTCTCCTGTGAAATCTTCGGGTGTGTAGCCGATAAAAGCAGAGTTGTAACCAAAGAGAAGGCTCACATCAAAGTCACGAAGTGCTGGAGGGAGCTTGTCGATAAAAAAGTGACCAAAACTGTACTGCAATCCAAAACCCAAAAGGTTATAACCTTGGAGTTCACTCACACTCGGGAAATACATCCCGCGCAAGAGAATTTTTGCATGGTAATAGCTGAATCCCAATTGCAGGTAAGGGAGCGTGAAAATGCTTAATCCATTGAGATCTTCGTTACCTCCAATGACATCGCGTTGAAGTTCAGTATCCCAGACATATTCTTCTTGCCCACCAAAAATGGTGGAGACGTCGCTATTAGAATAAGTGCGGTCTTGATCGTCGATAAAGACAATATTAAAAGGAAGTCCCGCTTCAAAAGAAAAATTTTGGGGAATGGAAACACTGGTGAGCCAGTTGGCATTGAGTACCGATCCTATGTAGGTCGCAAGGGGCTTAATATAGCCGGGGCGGTTCCCTTCGGCGAGGTTTGGATCAAACGCAGCCATAGACTGATAATTACTAGACCAATCGGCAGAAAAAATAGTAGAGGCGAAAAGCCCCATGCTAAGGATGATACGTTTCATTTTATTCATAAGTTCAAATTTAGAATTAAATTTGAGTTCATGAAAAATTTCTCTGCCCTTCGTTTTGATATTGCCTTGGATGTTGCTCGAGATTTGGCTCGTGAAGCGGGATTACGTTGTCTCGAATTACAGAGTAGCCTCGGAAAGGTAAAGTATAAGACCCCTCGGGATGTGGTGACGATTGCCGATTTAGAAAGCGAACGCATTATAGTCGAAGGGCTTAAAAAGGCCTTTCCCACGCACCGAATTCTCACCGAAGAAGCGGGTCGGCTGGGTGGTGATGAATCTCGTTATGTGTGGATTATTGACCCTGTGGATGGCACTGTAAATTTTAGCCGTGGAATGCCTCTGTGGGGTATTTCTATCGCACTTATGGAAGAGGGGAAGCCCGTTGTCGCGGTTCTATTTTTGCCTGCTTTGGGGGAAATGTACACCGCCGTGAAGGGCGAGGGCTCGTTCATGAATGGCAACCCAATTCATGTGAGTGCGACCGATGCTTTGGAAAAGGCGATTGTGAGTAATGGCGATTTTAATGTGGGCGATTGGAGCAAAATCAATACGCAGAATCTCCATAATTTTGGGCGTGAAGCTGAATTTTGCACACGTGTAAAATGTCTTGGGAGTGCCGTTATTGAGGGTACTTTTGTAGCCGCTGGTCGTTTGGATATTTTTGTGATGACGATGAGTTATCCTTGGGATATTGCAGGCATCGCTTTACTTATTATGGAAGCCGGAGGTAAGGCTTCCGAACTTTCGGGTAGCGAGTTGAAGTTTGTGGATGGAGAACAAGTGCTCTTCAGCAACGGAATTCTGCATTCCCTCGCTATAGACATGCTAAAATAGTTTTACGATTCTCTGTTTTTGTATATTCTCCAAATGCAATACAAAACTCTTATTGTGGATGATGAACCCCTCGCTCGTTTGCGGATGGCGAAATTATTAGAACCCTATACAGATCTTATTTCTGTTGTGGGTGAAGCCTCGTGTGGGGAACAGGCGATCGCTAAAATTCAAGAAATACAGCCAGACTTGGTTTTTCTTGACATTCAAATGCCGGATATGAGTGGCTTTGATGTGTTGAATGCGGTTGGTGATGAAATGGCTCCAGTGGTTGTTTTTACAACGGCTTTTGATGAGTTTGCATTGCGAGCTTACGAAGAGTATACGGTGGATTACTTGCTTAAGCCGATCGAAGAGGGTCGATTGCATGCGACTATTGAGAAACTTCGCAAATTGGCAGAAACATTCTCTGGTGAAGCGGAGTCTCGCGATGAAATTATGAATAGCTTTCGCCGGTTGATGGATAAAAAAGAACAGTATCTGTTGCGCCTCCAAGTGAAAATAGGGGATCGTACTTTATTTATTCCTGTGGATACCGTGTATCGCTTTCAGAGCGAAGATAAATATACGACCATTTATACGGCGCAAGGCAAATACATTATTGATACCCCATTGATCGAATTGGAAACGCGTTTAGATCCCAACCAGTTTGTGCGTGTTCACCGCGCTCATTTGGTGGCTATTGATGCCATCGAGGAATATCAGAGGACTATTGGCGGTCGATTCTGTGTGAAACTCAAGGACAAGACCAATACGGTCATTCCTGTGAGTCGTAATTTTGTGAATCGCGTTCGTTCGCTCTAGTGAACGCTTTCTTTTTCACTAAAACCAAAAGCCCGAAGCCGGGCTTTTTCTATTTTATGTCCCTATGGCTCAAGAAAAAGAATCCTCTAGCGTTAAGCAACAATCTCGTACATCACGTTATTTTCGCGGGTTGCTCCGTGAAATAGTCATTCCTATTGTTTGTGCATTAGTGGTGATTCAGTATGTGATCCAGGCATTTCAAATTCCGAGTGGATCCATGGAAGACACGCTCCTTACGGGAGATTTTCTTTTGGGGCTCAAATTCACTTATGGATCTCCCATTCCCTTTTCTGATAGTAAGTTCCCTGGGTTCCAAGATCCGAAACCGGGCGATGTGATTATTTTCCGTTATCCGGGGGAGCCAGAATATCCAGATTACGATCGGGTGCGCTACACACATATTGCGAATGCTTTAATGTTTGGCAATTTCTACTGGGATAAATCACCCGTTCCTGGGAACCCCCACATTGTCCATTATGCCGACGGCCCGAAAGATTTTATCAAACGTTGTATGGCGATGAGTGGACAAACGGTTGGAGTGCATCAAGGGATACTCGCTGTCGATGGACAGGTGCGGGCAGAAATTCCTGGTCACGGCAAATATTCTGCAAAGTACCGTTCTTTTTCTTCAAGGGATTTTTTGGCTCCAGTTCGGCTTCCTTCTCCTGGGGACAAAATTTTGCTGGATACGCTTTCTTTGCCGCGCTTGTGGTGGATTCGTTCTTTGATGATTCAGGAAAATCCTGAGGATCGTATTGAGTTACAGCTCTCTTTGGAAAAAGAGGGCGTTCCGGTTTCAAACTATGTTTTTGAAAATTTTCGTGTGCCAGTGGAAAATGATCGCGGGCTTTTGATCAATGCATTGCTTGCGAACGGTGGCGCGGTAGGTCAGGGCTTACGTCAAGGCGATACTATCACAGGGCCTATGCCTTTTGCCTTGTTTAGCAATTTGGCCCGTACGGGTTTTCTCCCGAGATTGGATCCGAATGCTTCTGTTTCAGGATTTACTCGTGCTGTGAGTTATGATTATTTTGAAGGGGCTCAATTGCAGGATTTGGCGAGCAATGTCATGCGATTAAAAATCGAAGATTCTACCGCTCACTGGGCGCTTCATTACCATTTGACTTTTAATGGAAAGCCGATCAATATGTATAAGGTGAAAGCCCCTGTCTATTTCATGATGGGTGATAATCGCGATAATTCTGCGGATAGTCGTTACTGGGGTTTTGTTGCTAGGCGAAACATCAAGGCAAAGGCATTTGTTGTCTATTTCTCCTTTGAAAATAGCGATGGATCTTTCTCTTTTGGAAACCCCGTTTCTTGGTTCACTATTCCATTTAAAATTCGTTGGACGCGCCTAGGTAAAATTGTTCATCTCGTAGGGGAGTGATGCAAACGCGCAAATTCTTTTCATTGGCTCTCGCTCAGGCGCTCCTCCTTGCTGGCTGTGCCACCATGGAAGCCCCTTCTGGTGGCCCTGAAGACAAATTGCCCCCTCGTGTGGCGGGTATTTACCCGAACCCCAATTCCGTAAATCAATCCCAAGAATTATTGGTGAATGTTCAATTTGATGAGTGGATTAACTCCTCCGTCCCTCGCAGTGCTATTACTATTTCTCCACCGATTGAAAAAAAATTACGATTTGAAGTCGATGGCGATTTGCTTACCATTCGCTCCAATGCACCATTGGATTCCAATACCACTTATACGATCACTGTGGCAAGTGGCATCAAAGATTTGCATGGGAATGCGGTGGCAAAGCCTTTCCAACTGGCCTTTTCTACGGGCTCCTCCATTGATTCTTTATTCTTAAAGGGCCGCGTGATGGTGACTGCGGCGATGATTAAACAAAAACAGTATCCGAGTGTGGGACTTTTTTTACTAGGGAGTGAAAGAGCCACACGGCGTTATTTGAAAAAGTATAAGGATACGACTAATGTAGTGCCCGATTCTTTGCCTCGGCTCGATTTTGAACCGCCTCTTTTTGTGACTCAAGCAGATAGCAATGGTTGGTTTCGTTTGGGTGGACTTCGTGCGGGGCGATACCGCGTTGTGGCGTTTGTCGATGTGAATGGCAATCAACGTGTAGAGCCTCTTGCAGAATGGGCTGGCGTTGGCGAAAATGATATTGTTCTTTCTACCGATACAAAAGATTCCCTTTGGATTGCCCTTGCGGATCAAGACACTAGTTTGATGAGTTTAGAAAGTGTGACTCCACTGGGACGCAATCGTTTGTCTACAAAGTTTTCTCGCGATATCATTTTGGACAGTGGTTTTACCAGTCTCAAAAATTGCCGATTGACGAAAATGGATTCTACACGTCTTTTTCCTGTCAATGTGTATAAATCTCCGAAAGGGGCGGATCCTATTTTTCTTTTTAACCCCGCTCCTTCGCCAGACACCACTTATGTCTTCAGCTGTAATGAGGCGCGAGATTCATTGCAACGCGGCTTGAATTCTCGTTTAAACTCGTTCTCGTTGACTTGGGAAAAATTTTCGGGCGATACGCTCACTGCCGCCGTTGCCGCCACAGAACCCGTGGGTGGTAGTAAAAATATTTTCCCTGATACTCCCATTGAAGTCGTCTTTAACAAACCTGTGGTTGGGGATTCTTTGGGCAAAGGGCTCGTCATTGTTATGAATAAGGATACTCTCCCTACTGTAGTTTCTCGCCTGGATCCTACGCGCTTTGAAGTGCGAGCCGAAAAACCGTGGCTCACCGATGCTAAGGTGGAATTGCTCCAGATGTATGCAGATACCACGTTAAAACCCGCGGATAGTACAGGGTTCCGTGATACCGTTATTACTATGAAATCGCATAACATTGTTCGTTTTGAAACGATCGCTAAACTCAAACTCGCGTCTCTGGAGGGCAAAATTCCTAAAGGCGATATTCACACGCGCGTTCGTCTCCGTTCTGTGGAAAATGGAAAAATAGTGATCGCCCCTTGTACCATGAATGGAAACTTTAAATTGGATCGCTTGATGGAAGGTGCCTACGTGGTAGATTATTACCGTGTGAAAGGGGGAATGGATTCCCCTTATGCAGGCCGCTTGAATCCTCTGGATTGGGGTGCTCCTTGGCGTTCTCCCAGTGATACGTTGCGACTTTCTAATGGAACGAATACTTTGGATTCATTAATTCAAAATTTGCCTCCATTGCCTTGAAGAGATATTTGAAAAAAGGATAAGATGATGAAACCAAATGTTTTTATTGCTGTAGATTTAGAAACTACAGGATTGGATTTTGAAAATGATGAAATCATTGAAATTGCGATGGAACGCTTTGAAAACGGCGTTTCTGTGGATAGCCGTGATTTTTTGGTAAAACCCAAACAGACACTTCGTTCTTTCATCACCACATTAACAGGGATTACCAATGAAGAACTCGCTTCCGCAGAAGACTTTGCAAGCCTTGCGGGCAAGGTACGTGAATTTATTGGCGACATTCCTTTAGTGGCACACAACTCCCAGTTCGATTTCAAATTTCTCAAAAATGCTTTTGCTACTGTGGGAATCGCTTTTGAATCCCACCCTGTTTTTGATACGCTTTTGCTCTCCCGTATTGCTTTTCAGGACGTCCCCAATCATCGTTTGGAAACGCTCGTCAAACATTTAGGGATAGAACGTGAAAAGGCTCATCGAGCTTTGCCTGATGCCGATGCTTGCGGAAAACTTTTTTGTTTGGCTCTCCATGAAGTGGAAAAATTTTCTGCTTTTGAAAAGTACCACCTCCACAATCTTTCTTTGGGCACGGTTTGGGAGTCCGTATTTGATGCCGTGACTCCAGACCACACGATTTTGAATGCCGAGGATCCAGAGGATATTCCAGCACCTATGGGGAACAAAACCCCTTACATGCCACGAATTCGTGAATTTTTTGGCGCCGAAGGAAAACTTTCTAAAATACTTCCCGATTTTGTGGCTCGTGAAGCTCAAGTGGACTATGCGGAAATTGTGGAACGCAACATGTATAAGGGAGGGCTTTCCATTTTGGAAGCGGGCACGGGTACCGGTAAAACGCTTGCCTATTTGCTTCCAGCAGCACTCAAAGCGGCGGCCGGTGAACGGGTGGTGATCAGTACCGCCACACGGGCTTTGCAAGAACAACTCTGGCAGCGCGATTTACCTTCGATCGCTTCTCTTTTAGAGGGCAAAGTTTCTGCCACCGTTCTCAAGGGACGTGGCAATTACATCTGCTACCGCAAATTTCAAGAACATTTGGATTTCACGGATACATTGCTTGCGAGTGATGAACGCGAAACCTTTATGACTCTTCTCCCTTGGGTGGAACGGACTTCCACGGGCGATGGCAACGAAAATACCGGTTTTAACTTGAATCGCAATCGGGCTTTGTGGGCAAAAATTTCGAGTGATGCTTCTACTTGCACCGGGGAGCGTTGCCCATTTTTCTCCAAATGCCCAGGGCTCTCTGCACGTCGTCGCGCGTCCAAGGCAAATTTGGTCTTTATCAATCATTCTCTTTTCCTTGCCGATTTGGCTCTGGATTTCGCACTTCTCCCTGCCTACGATCATATCGTTTTTGATGAAGCCCATCGTTTACCGAACTTGAGTCATCATTCCTTTGGCCGTTCTCTTCGGTTTTTCCGTTTGCGAAATATTTTCAAAACGCTTGTGCACATGAAAGCCGAGGATAAGGGGCTCATCGCTGAGATTGAACGCAAAATCGTTGCGCTTGAAAAGCCTTCAGCGGAATTGCAGCCTTTGTGTGCTCGTCTTCGCAGCGACGTCTCTGAAACTGAAAAACAATTGCATCGCTTCTTTTTGAAGTTGGGCAAAAAAGTGGGCAAACGCAAAGACAATAATTTCCGTTTTACTCAAGGAATTTTTGCTGAATTTGATGCGGATCCTAAGGCTGTATTGGACGCTTTGGTAGGTCTAAAAGCGACTTCTGATTCACTCGTGACTTTGTTACGAGAAGAAAAAACCTTGGAAGGCCTTGCCCGAGACCTTGATGGAATCATTTCCGATACGGTTCATTTTGCCGATGATTTTGATTTTATCTCCAAGGGCAACCGTGAAGATTGGGTATTCTATTTGGAAGAACCCTTCAATCCTCATACTGTGATTATGAACGCAATGCCTCTGGACCCAGGTAAAATATGGGCAGAGAAGTTTTATCCCTGGATCAAATCGGCGACGTTCACCTCTGCCACTCTTTCAGTGCAAGGAACTCTCGATTATTATATCGCCCAAATGGGAATGAATTCAGAGAATCTCCCCGCAGGGAAAAGACCCTTCACTCGTATTTACGAAGCTCCATTTGATGTGAATGCCAAGCGGACGGTATTGATTGCCAACTTTTTACCAAAGCCCAATGACCCTGAATATCAGGCTGCTTTGGAAAATGTACTTTGCTCCATTTTGCCACCGAATAAGCGCAATACATTAGCTCTTTTTACAAGTATTGTGAGCATGACCAAGGTTCACTCCGCACTGATGCCTTTGTTCGCGGAAAAAAATAAGCTTCTCTTGAGCCAGCATGTGGATGGCGGCATGGATAGCCTTGTGGAAATGTTCCGCAAAGAACGCGAATCCTGCTTGCTTGGCTGTCAAGTCTTTTGGGAAGGGATCGACCTCCCCGGAGATGCCTTGGAACTCCTGGTGATTCCCAAATTGCCATTCCCAAATCCAGGCGACCCATTGGTCGCGAGTAAGGCGGACCGCATGAAAGAAAAAGGTGAAAATGCATTCCGGAACTTATTTGTGCCCGAAGCGCTTTTAGAACTTCGCCAAGGGATGGGCCGTCTCATTCGCGGAGAAGGGGATAGCGGCGTTTTGTTGCTCCTCGACAACCGATTGGTCACCGAAGCCTACGGAAAGAGCTTTACGCGCCTCTGGGGCAATAATCACACGGTTGTCCAAAGCTTGGAGGAATTGAAAGCGAAACTGGGTGTGTAAGGATTAATTCCTCACACTTGGGGTTTACCGTTCTTTTTATTATCTTTGGCTCCCTTAATGGGAGGTTGTATGTTCTCTTTGCAAACGTTTTTGGATGGTATGTCTAAGCCACTGCTTAGGGATATGCATGCCAAAGCCTATGGGCAAAAAGGCCTTCTCAATAATTCTTTGATTTTGTCTGAAACGGCCACTTTTTTTCTAGAAAAAAAGCGATTCGCGGCTTTTGTCAATAGTTTAGAACAATGGCAAAAAGATTGTATTTCTTTGATTTATTTGAGTGGAAGTCGCGGTCTCGAATTAAACGAACTCCGTCTTGCTGTTTCGAGTGACTATCGTCAGGCATTAGAATCTTTTTTGTTGGATGCCGCCAAGGATCTTTATTTATGGCGTAGCAAAAATGATCGAGGCTCCTTTATCTATCAGGGCTTTGAAGAATTTATGGAGAGCCTCGTCAAGTCGAGTGTTGCATCTCCAGTGCCTACGAATTTGCGTTATGTGAGTAATTCTGGGATGCTGGATTGGCATATTTGTGAGGTTCTCTCGTTTGCTCAACTGGGGAAAATGCGCATGAACGGCACCGGTAATTTGCACCGTCGTTCTTTGCAGATCGCCGAAGAGGCGATTACCTATTCTCGCCCGGTTTCTACGGAAGCTTCGCATGATGAAGTTATTCTCATTATGCAATTCCTTTCAGAAAAAGGTTGGTTGGTTCACCAGAATAATTTATTGCAAGCATCCCCCACGGGAATTGCTTTTTTAAAACGGAGCGGTTTTCGCTTACGTCACGAATTTTTGCATTGGTGGGTAGGGGAACGTTTTCACGGAGATATGGAACATTTTAAGCAATTGCTTTGTTCCATGGAAACGCCACAAGACATTGTCGCCATCGCCCGTTTATTTTGGATTTTGGATCCCTCTTGCCGCCTTCCCGATAATGAGCGTCCGCTCACTTGGACTTCTCTCGCAAAGCCCCTTCGTGAATTGTGGATCATGGGATTTATTGATTTTGCGATCGATCGAAACAATATTTCTTTTGTCAAAATGAGCGATTGGGCGCATCAGTGGATTTCGTCTCAGATGGATCCTTTGCAAGGGGCCCAGATTTCGACGCTCCCTAATTTTGAAATGATCATTTCTGTAGAAAGTGCCCCTCGGGTGCTTTTTATGACATCGTGTCTTGCTACCGTTCAAAATGATGAACCTTACTTACGTTTTATCATCAAACGCGACGCTTATCTCGAGGGACTCAAAAGCGGTTTTGATGAATCTGAAATCGCCGATTTTTCCCATTGGATCTCCGCCCCTACGAATGTGAGTGGAGCTATGGCCGAATGGGCGACCTGTTATTTTGGGGCCAAGTTCAAAACGGGACGCTTGCTGAAAATCGAAAACAAAGAAATTCAATACGCGCTTTTTAAGTTTCCTCAGTTTATGGAAATGGTTGAGGAAAGCATTCCTGGTTATGGCTTTGTCATTAAGCAGGAAAAAGAAGCGAGCATTCGTGAAATTTTAAAACATTATGGATTGGAACCCGCCTTGGATTCTTCTTTGGAGCCTGCGGTGACTCTTCACAATACCGATTGGAATAAAGAATTCTGGCTCCCGTGGCCAACGATCACAGAACCGGATTACACTTTTAAACCAGAACTAGACAACGATATGTTTTCGCAAGCGATGGGAGCTACGAAATACAGTGGTGATTATCAAAGATTAGAAATGTACGATCTCTTCAAGGTTCTACGTTATGCGCGTTCTACAGGGACTCTGCTCGGGGCTCGTATTCGTAACCCGGAAGAAAAAACTTCCGTTACTGAAGAATTTCAATTTACGGTGCAAACGCTTTATTTATCTAAAAATCCATTCCACGCAGAAGTCTTGTTGAATCCCCAACAAAAGGTTTTTGATTTACCATTGACGCATATTGAAAAAATTCGTCTTTTGCATGGCGATTTTGCTTCAAAAAATTAAGTGACAAAAAATGTCACATACGGGTGTGCCTCTAGAATGAGGTTGCACCCTTTTTCTGTCTTTGGACTCCATCTCGATTATATATATTTTCGCTATGAGTTTTGTACATCTCCAGACCCACTCTGAGTTTTCGATTTTACGCGCTTCTTGTCGTATCAAAGAGCTATTGAAATCCGCAGTTGAGAAAAATCAACCTGCGGTGGCACTTACGGATCACGGAAATATGTTTGGCATCCTTGAATTTTTCATGCAAGCCAAGGATCTGAATAAGGAACGAAAAAAAGCTGGCCTGGACCCCATTAAGCCTTTGCTCGGTTGCCATATCTATGTGGCGACTCCCAATGCAACGCGTGACGAATCGACTTACCAGCGTTTGACTTTGCTTGTTGAAAATCAAGATGGCTATTATAATCTTTTGAAAATTGTGAGCTATTGCTACGAAAGTCCAGAAGCTTGGGCGGAAATTCCCGCAGTTCCCTTGTCTTTCATTAAGCTCAAATCCAAAGGGCTCATTGCGCTTGCGGGCGATTTGATGAGTCGTTTTGGAACTGACGTTACGAGTGGTCGTGACGCGCAGGCGATTGCCTACATTGAGAACCTTAGACAAATTTTTGATTCTGAACATTTGTATCTCACGCTACAAGATCATGGCTTGGATTCCGAAAAGCAGCTTAATCAGTTTATTATCAAGTGCTCTGAAAAATACAACCTAGGACTTGTTGCCACCAATAACGTGCATTACATCAAACGCGATGGAGCTACCGCACATAAGGCTCTTCGTTGTATTGCTCTTGCTGAAAAACTTCAGGATTACAAAGAAAATTATTGTCCCACCGATAAATACTACTTCCGTAGTTCAGAGGAAATGGCAGAACTCTTTCTGGATCATCCGGAAGCGATTGAAAATACGGGCAAGATTGCGGCTCGTTGCGATGTCACGATTCGAACCAATTGTGGCGATGAATATTGGCCAAAATATGCGTTCCCGAAAGAATTTGCGGATGCGGATGCTTACCTCGCCTATCTTTGTGAAAAAAAAGTCAGTGAACGATATGATGTGATTACGGACGAAATTCGCGAGCGTCTCGATAATGAATTGAAGTGTATCAAAGACATGCATGTGGCAGGTTATCTGCTCATTGTCTGGGATTTCATCAACTGGTCCCGCGAAAATGGCATTCCGGTAGGTCCAGGGCGTGGATCTGCCGCAGGTTCTATTGTGACCTATATCATCGGCATCACGGATATTGATCCTCTCCGTTTCGTACTTCTTTTTGAACGATTCTTAAATCCAGAACGCGTTTCTATGCCCGATATTGATACGGATATCTCGGATAGAGATCGTGGTCGTGTGATTCAGTATGTGACGGAAAAATATGGTGCCGATTGCGTTAGTCAGATTGTGACCTACGGGGCACTCAAAGCGAAAGCGGTGATCAATGATGTGGGTCGCGTATTGGGACTCCCCATTGCCGATGTTCGCATGATCACCAAAAAGCTCCCGGAGACTCTCGGGGCAACGCTCACCAACGCTTGGACTGGCAAAGACAAAAAGGGGGCTCCGATTGCTCCTGATTATAACGCCGAAGAATTTCAAGCACTCATCAAGAGTCGTGAAAGTTTTCAGGAACTTTGGAAACTCGCGCTTGAATTGGAAGATTTAGCACGACAAACAGGGGTTCACGCGGCGGCTGTGGTGATTGCTCCCACGCCGATGTCGAATCTCGCTCCTCTTTTCCGTGCGAAGCCAGAGGATACGCCGGTTGTCATGTTTGATAAACATTACGCGGAAGATATCGGTCTTCTTAAAATGGACTTTTTAGGGCTTCGCAACCTTTCCATTATTCAAGATGCCGTGGCACTTATCAAGCAGACCCGCGGCTTTGATTTGGAAATAGGAAAAATTCCTCTGGATGACCGCACGACCTTCAATTTGCTGAGTAAGGGTCTCACGGTGGGTGTGTTCCAGTTTGAATCGATAGGAATGCAGGAGTATTTGAAAAAACTCCAGCCGACACGCATTGAAGATTTGATCGCTATGAATGCTCTTTACCGCCCAGGGCCCATTGATCAGATCCCGCATTTCATTTTGCGTAAACAAGGCGAAGAAAAGGTGGATTGCTACCACCCCGATTTGGAATCTATTTTGAGTGAAACGTATGGTGTGATCGTCTATCAGGAACAGGTCATGCTTTTGGCTCAAAAACTCGGTGGTTATACGCTGGGTGGCGCTGATATTATTCGCCGTATTATGGCTAAAAAGAAACCGGAAGAGATGGCGAAACTTGAACCGGAATTTATGGAAAAATGTATCGCCTGTGGCTATGATGCAAAAATGGTTAAAAAGGTATGGGCCGTACTTTTACCATTCTGCGGCTATGCATTTAACAAAAGCCATGCCGCGGCGTACGCCTATTTGGCTTACCAAACCGCATACCTAAAAGCCAATTACGGCCCGGAGTTCATGGCCGCGAGTATGACGTCCGAAATATCCAAGACGGATAACATTGTGACGCTGGTTCAGGAATGCGCTAAAATGAATGTCAAAGTGCGCACTCCGGATATCAACACTTCTTTGGGCATTTTCTCTGCGAATAAAGAAGGCGAAATCATCTATGGCCTTGCGGGAATTCGCAATGTGGGCCTTGCCGTGATTGAAGATGTCGTTACAGAAAGGAATCTTCACGGCCCGTATAAAACGCTTTTTGATCTTTGTAAACGAATTCTTGATTATCAAACAACGCTCAGCGAAAAACGTCCTCCTCTCAATAGAAAAGCTCTTGAATGCTTAGTGATGGCGGGTGCTCTCGATTGTTTTCCGGGGAGTCGCCCCGCGCTCATGGCAAGCATTGACAAAGCTTTGGAAGTCGCGAATCGTTACCGTCAAGATAAAGATGCGGGCCAGGTTTCGCTTTTTGATATGGGCGGCGCTAATGAGGTTCCTATGTCTTCTCCAGAAGAATTGGAAGACGCTTCGGAGTGGAGTTATATTGAGTGCCTCAATAAGGAACGTGAAGTTTTAGGGCTTTATCTTTCGGGGCACCCGCTCGAAGAATATCGCCCCGAATTGCGCGGATTCACAACCTGCAGCCTTGCGGACAGTGAACTTGCAGAGATTCAACTCAAAAGTATGGTCTTTGTCGGGGGGATTATCACGAGTCTGCGTTCGCTCCAGAGTAAAAAAGATGACACAAAAACCTTTGGTACAGGGACTTTGCAAGACTTTCATGGGGAAATGTCTTTATTTTTCCCTTCGGATAGTTGGGAACGCCATCGGGATCGTATTGCGGTTGATGATCGCGTGCTCCTCAAAGGGAAACTCGAACAACAGCGCGACTCTTCTAATTTACAGATCATTGTCGAACGAATTTTCACGATGGATGAAGTTCGCGATAAATTGGTAAATTTTATTCATATTTCTGTTTCATCTGTAGGCTTAACTCCAGAGCGGTTACACATCTTTGAAGATCACATGGATCCTTACAAAATTCTCCCTGGAGAACGAGGCTCAGAAATTGTATTCCATATCGAAACGCTCTCGGATCATGAACATACACTTTGTGCTCACGGTTACAAAGTAACTTATGCTCCTGATTTACTTGCTTGGTTACAAAAAGAATTTGGGGCAAGCCAAGTTTGGGTTTCTGGTAAGGTAAAAGGGTAGACCCCGATGAATCCTCGATCGTATATTCTTTTTTGTGCAGGAGAAGATTCCGGGGATATTCTGGGGAGCGAAGCGGTTGCTGCCGTTTGCTCCATGGGATTTTCTGCAAAAGGGGCTGGGGGAGTGCGAATGCTTGACGCGGGCCTTGAGCCTCTGATCCCTTATGAAAATTTGCCCGTGTCTGGATTTGGGGATGTACTTCCTCGCTATTTTTGTTTCCGCAAATATTTTGAAATTCTTTGCAAGGCTTTGAAAGATCCTCTTTGTAAAGCATTCATCGCCATTGATTACCCTGGATTCAACATGCGTCTCATGGCGGAGGCGGATCGTTTTTCCAAGCCCGTCTTTTACATAGCGCCTCCACAAATCTGGGCTTGGAAACACAATCGCGGTTCGCATTTTGCGAACCGCAGCGTGGCCGTCCTTTTTGAAATGGAACGCGAAGTCTATGAACGTTTCGGAGCGTTGGCCACGCGCCTTTGCCACCCGTTTCTCGAGGCGGCGAAAAAGCTCCACTTAAAGGATAAACATCTACGAGAAGATGAAATTCTTTTGCTCCCAGGGAGTCGCTTGGGTCAAGTGCGCCGCAATAAGCCTCTCTACGAAGCCATAGCGAAGCTCCTTCAGCAGGAAGCCTCTTTAACGCCCGTGATTATTGCCTCAAGGCCCGCTCTTGTGCCCGTTCTTGAAAAAATGTTTGCCCACCAATATGAAGTGCGTCTCTCGCCAAAGAAGGCAAATCTCCGTGCTGAATTTTTTGCGAATGCAAAAGCAGTCCTTTCTGCTCCAGGTACCGCCACTCTCGAAGCTACTCTTTGTGGAACCCCAGTACTGGTCTGCGCACGCATAGACCCGTTGACATATTTCGCTGGAAAATGCTTCCTTAAAACATCTTTTCTCGCGATCCCCAATATTCTTTCGAATCGCTCATTGATCGAAGAAATCATCGTTCCCAGCACGGCCTCTACTACTAAAACAGCAATGATCGCCCTACAACAAATTCAACGACTTTCTATTGAATCCTTTGAATTATCGGCAAAAGATCTTTTTCCGAAATTAGAAGGCGAAACGCTTGGAAATTGGGTGCGAGAAAAAGTAAAGGCTATCGTTTGAAACGTTTATTAATATCTTCGATGGGCATCCGCATCAGTGTAGGGCGTCCATAAGGCGACGTCATGGGATCTTGGGTGGCAATCAACTGCGCCATCAATTGTGCCATTTCTTCCGAAGACAAAGAATCTCCCGCTTGGTAAGCATTCCCTTTCGCCCAGGCTTTCGCGATAATATCATGAGCGGGGTTGGCGTCAAAACCTTCTTCTAAAAGGGACTCGACCAGTTCATGTACCGCATCAATCGCTCTTGAAAGCGGGAGTTCTCTAGGGAT
>Ga0209467_1000998_pt1 | contig 28503 bp, 21 predicted proteins | sample Higcelwee11metaG_FD_187175 | JGI IMG/M metagenome (GOLD analysis project Ga0209467, IMG submission 187175) | Freshwater pond sediment microbial communities from the University of Edinburgh, under environmental carbon perturbations - High... | ecosystem: Environmental > Aquatic > Freshwater >... | reverse complement strand
GCTCCTCGGCTCTTGGTGCCCACAGGGTCAGGGGCCCGCTCGCTCAAACGTCCCGTATACCGAGCCGTTTCATCTGTTCCATCTCATCTTTTTGGGCTATGTATTCGTGCCGTTTCTGGTTGGCCTTGATTATCGCGTTCTTGATGGAGCCGAGCTCCATCTTGTTGCTTCGAATCTTGCCCTTGCTCTCGACATCGGTGATCGCTCCAAGGTAGAAGTCGTCGAGGGCGGCGAGCTTTCTATGAAATCCCTGAAATTCTTCGATGCTCTTGGCGAGGAACTTGTAGATGATCTCCTCCGACGAGCCTTCCATCCGCTTGAATGACGCGCTCGATTTGGAAACCATGGCGGACAGGCTCTGGGCGCGCTTCGTCCCATCGGCACAGAAGGCCGTGACATCGATGGATTCGTGCTTGCGCTCGCTGGAAACCGGGTCAAGGTATTCCACTTCGTGGATGACATGTTCAACCTTGCCGCCAAACATCTGTCGTATCACCCGCTTCGCCTTGGTGATGAAGGACTTGTCCATCGCCTCGAGCAGTGTCTGGTTCTCTTCAAGCTTGCGGATGGCATCCTCAAGCTGAAAGCCAACGCCGATGATCGCTCTGGTGCCATCGATCAGCACGACCTTGAAATTTCTGTCGGTCATCTGATCATGCTGTTTCTCTTCAGCTACCTCGAGCTGCTTGAGAATGGCATCGCGGAGCGACTCGCCTTCGGACGAGTAGTCTTCCTTGAGCACCTCAACGACGAGTTCCGGATAGAATGGGCGGTCAGGGGCTACTTCGGCGAATTTCTGCTTGATCCTGCGGACGACATCATCTTCGTGGGTAATGACAAAGTCATGATCGAGGCTGAGCGTCGGCAGGACCATGCGTCTGATATCGACCTTGTACCGTTCCTTGTGGATCAGCGACAGATCCTTGAGCGTCTTGAATACCTTGCGGCTCGTCTTCTCAAGCTGCAGGAGGCCTTCGTTGATGATGCCGGACGAGAGTGGATCTGAGCCCTTCTTGACAAGGGTGGTCAGTTCCGCGAGGCACCGGGTGTTCGAGAACTGGCTGTTTTCGGAATACTGGGTGAAATTGAAGTACTTGGTCAGGTTCGCGAGGCGCTTGATTCTGCCCATGGTCAGAAAATCGACGCTGAACTCGTAATAGTTGTTCAGGAAATCGAGGTACGACTCGTATTGCGAGAGTCGCACGCACATCTGATCCAGTTTTTCGCTCTCGGCAAAGGGGCCCTCGGGAGGGTTGCTTACCTCTGAAATCTTGAGGTCATACTTGTATGGGTCCTCATGGATGAGCCCCTTTTTCAGGAGGACGCTATAGATCCCCTGAAACGCGGACTGGAATAACTTGTACTCATCCTTGAGTTGCTTGAGTTCCGAGGAGTTCATGCGCCCGATCTTGGCTGCCAGAGCCTGGTCGAGTCTGTCTACATAGGTTCCGCTGTCTTCCATTGCACCGCTAGTATGGAATAAATCAGCGAGTGGCGCAAGCGCCGATGCGCAACGCGTCGTCGATGATGCATGAAACAGCGCATGGTGTGTCCGCTGCTCGCCCTTGCGAGCGCACTCCTGGGAATTTCCCTGCCATCGTGTTCAGTCACCGCGGGTTTTGGCGGAGCGGCCAGCATGCATGTTGTCGTCGAACTGCCTGAATTTCCCGCGGGGTGGAGCGAAGCGGATGCCTGGGAGCTGTCGTGGGTGTCGGCCGATGGCACGAGCGCCGCGACGATTCTGGCGCCTGGAGCGGCCGCTGATCTTTGCCTGCCGCGGCTGCAGGAGGCTGCACTGCTGTGCTCGGCACGGTTCGGGGACTCCAGATCGCTGCCGTACGGTGCGGTATGGCCACTCGACGGGCGACTGGATGGCACGATACGCATGAGCGCCTTCGGGGGGTATGCTGCCACGCTTGCAGCCGTCCTCTATCGTGCTGGCTGCCCCTGCTGTGGGTTCGATATGCGACGTTTTGTGTTTGAAGCGGCCACGCGCCTGGCCGATCCGTGGGATGTCGATCCTGCGGCACTCGCGCCTATAGTGGCAGAGCGGCGCTTCTCGGCCGACTATCTGCGCCAGCCGGAAATGGTCGAGGTCGTGGTCGACGGGCTGGAGTGTGCCATGTCGCCAGACAGTCCGTGGAGCGGTGCGGTCATGCCTGATGGCTCCGGGCACGCGCGGGTCCTGGCGGCATGCGGCAGGGTCAGGCGCTGGTTCGGCGGCGGCTATGAGCTGGTCGTCGGCGTATCGGCGTCGGGGGTGGCATCCTGGACGCTGGGGCCAGCCTGCAGCGGTATGCTGATGGAGAAGGTGCTGCCGGCCCCCTCTATGCTGGTGACCGAGGCATCGCCACCATGAGCCATGGCCACATGTTTGACGATGGCAAGGCCCAGCCCGGTACCGCCCAGATTCTTGCTCCTGGCGCGATCGACGCGGTAGAAGCGCTCGAACAGCCGCGGGACGTCACGCGCGGGAATGCCAGGGCCCTGATCAACAACCGAGAAGACCAGCGATTGGCCAGTGACCGCGGCGGTTGTACGCACCGCGCCGCCCTCCGGACCATACTTGATGGCGTTGTCGAGCAGATTGACCAGAGCCTGCTCGAACAGGCCCTCGTTGACCTCCGCCAGCAGCTCTGGATCCACAGCCGCCTCGATCGTGATGCGCCGTTGTGCCGGGCGGTGGCCAAGCGACTCGATGGCATGGGCCACGAGGGCTGCGACTCTGACCGGTGCCTTCGAGAGTGCCGTGCGCTCCGGGCTCTCCAGACGTGCCAGCGTCAGCAGGTCCTCGATGATGGCCGTCATCCTGTCGGCATGCCGCTTTATGATGGCCAGAAAGCGGCGCGTCTCGGCCGGATCCTGTACGGTCTCCAGTGTTTCGGCAAAGCCGGTTATCAGGGTGATGGGTGTCCTGAGCTCATGGGACACATTCGCCACAAAATCCTGTCGCACCCGTTCAAGTCGCTTCAGCCGGGTAATGTCGTTCAGCACCAGCACGACGCCGCGGCTGCCGTCGTCGGATAACAGCGGTGAAGCGTGCGCGAGTATGAATCGAGCCGTATCGCCGTACAGGGTTATCTCCGACTCCACGCCCGAACCACTGCCGGAGCATGATCGCGCCAGGGCTTCGAGAGCGCCAGTGCCGCTTGCCTCGAGCAGCCCATGTCCCTCAATCGCGGCCTGTGCTCCGACGTGCCCCAAAAGCTCGCGGGCTCTTGAATTGGCAAGCATGATGGTCATATCGGCATCGACCGAAAGCACCGCTTCGCCCATGCCTTCGAGAATAGCCTGCAGTTCCTGTTGCTGGTGGCGCATCGTTACAAGCTGATCGGCAAGCCGCGATGCCATAGCGTTCATGGTCTCCGCAAGCGGCGCCAGCTCCGAACCGGGGAAGCGCCTGACCCGGCGCTCCAGAAGCCCGGCAGACCAATCGCCGGCGGCATCCATCAGGGCCGTCATCGGCTCGGTGATGCGGGTGCCAAATGCAATGCTGGCCCAGGCCATGATCGCCGTCATCATGAGCGCGACCAATGCGTCGATGATGATGAACCGTGCAAGGAGCGCGTCGAGCCCGGGGGCACTCATCGCCACCCGCAGCGCTCCGACGACGCGTCCGCCAGCGTATATCGGCGCCGCGGCGTAGACCATGTCCGTGCCGAGGGTAGGCGAGCGCCTGACGCTCGTGCCAACCCTTCCTGCCAGGGCTGTGCGAATCTCGGGGCGGCTCGCGTGGTTCTCCATGGCGGATGGGGCAGAGGCGGAATCGGACAGCACCGTGCCATTGGCCAGTACGATGGTGATGCGCATGGCATTGGCGGATGGAGCGTTCGCCGCCGATGCCAGTGCCGCGCCGTCGATACCGTGGACGTGTGCCAGCGCGACCGCAGACTGCTCCAGCGCGGCCGTGGTCGCATCCACGGCCAGTTGCCGCATCACGAGGCCCGAAGCGATCATGGCGACGCCCATCGATACGGTTGCGACGGTAACAAAGACCCAGAAGGTCCTGAATGCCAGCCGTGACCGTATCACTGCTCGTCCCTGAATCGATAACCTACACCCCGCACCGTCTCCAGCAAATCGGCGCGGTCGCCCAGCTTCTTGCGTATGCCGAGCACCTGCACATCGATCGACCGGTCGGTAACCGGGTAGTCATGTCCTCGAATGGCGTCAATCATCTGCGTGCGCGTGAAGACCCTGCCAGGCGAGCGGGCCAGATGCTCCAGAATGGCAAATTCGGTTGCCGACAGATCGATCATGCGGCCGCCAAGCGACAGTTCGTGCCGCGGCACGTCGAGGACAAAGTCATGTATGGTCAGCACGGGCGATTCGTCCGACTGCGGTGCCGCTGCTTCCGAGGCGCGCCGCAACGCCGTCCGCACCCGCGCGACAAGCACCCGCGGGCTGAACGGTTTGGTCACATAGTCGTCCGCGCCAAGCTCGAGCCCGGCGACGATGTCGGTCTCCTCTCCCCGGGCGCTGGCTATCAATACCGGTATGGCATGCAGCCTCTGGTCGTGCTTGAGCCTGCGCAACACCTCGAGCCCATCGATGCCGGGCAGCATGATGTCCAGGATGATCAGGTCGGCCGGATTCTCCTTCGCGGATTTCAGGCCCGCTTCTCCGCTGGCGGCCTGTTCGGTCTGGTAGCCTTCCTTGCCCAGCGTGTACACGAGCAGTTCCCTGATATCCGGATCATCTTCAATGACGAGTATGACGGCTCTTGCCATGATGGTATCCTTCAGTCGTTCAGCTCCGTGTGCGCTCCGGTCGTCATGAAGACCACCGCCTCGCACAGGTTGGTAACGTGGTCGCCCAGCCGCTCCAGATAGCTCGATGTGGCTATCAACTTGGTGGCCTGCTGCGCCTTGTCCGGGTTCTTGGTCAGATATGCAAGGACCTCCTGAACAAAGGCCTTGTGCTCGGCGTCAACCTCGTCGTCTTTCGCCGCCGTGGCGCGGGCCAGCGCTTCGTCCTGGTTCAGAAACGATGCGACGGCGTCATGGACCATCGCCACATCGATCGTAGCCATACGCTCCAGCCTGTCCAGCGGCCTGGGATAGGGATCATCGGACAGACGCTTGGCCGTCTTGGCCAGGTGCACCGCATGGTCGCCGATGCGCTCAAGATTGTCGGTAACCTTGAAAATGGTGACGAGCTGACGAAGGTCCTTGGCTACCGGCTGCTGGGTCGCTATGAGCATCGCGGCCTGGTCTTCTATCTTGACCTGCATCGCATTGACGATCTGGTCGCTTGCCTTGACCTCGCTGACCAGCTCGAGGTCGCCCGTCTTGAGCGCGAGCAGAGCCTTGCGCAGGTCCTCCTCTACGCGGCTGCCCATGGCCAGAATATCGTAGTGCAGGCGGTTGAGTTCTTCATTGAACTGTATTCTCATCATGATGGCCTCCGTGACTCAACCGAAACGGCCCGAGATATAGTTCTCGGTACGCTCGTCCCTGGGATTGAAGAACAGTTCCTTGGTGGCAGAATACTCGACAAGATCTCCCAGAAGGAAGAATGCCGTCCTGTCCGAGACGCGGCCAGCCTGCTGCATGTTATGCGTCACGATGATTATCGTATACTGCTGCTTGAGTTCGTCAAGCAGCGTCTCGATCTTGGCTGTCGATATGGGGTCGAGGGCGCTCGTCGGTTCATCCATCAGCACCACGTCGGGCTCGACGGCCAGGACGCGCGCTATGCAGAGGCGTTGCTGCTGGCCACCCGACAGCCCGAGCGCCGAGCTGTGCAGCCGGTCCTTTACTTCATCGAACAGCGCCGCCTGTTTCAGGCTGCGTTCCACGATATCGTCGAGCGTCGCCCGGTCCTGAATGCCGTGGACGCGCGGCCCGTAGGCTATGTTGTCGTACAGGCTCATCGGAAACGGATTGGGCTTCTGGAATACCATGCCGACGCGCTTCCGGAGATCGATCACGTCGGTCTCGGGCGCAAAGATGTCGGAGCCCTCGTACAGGACCGTGCCTTCCACCCGTACGCTGTCGATCAGGTCGTTCATGCGGTTCAGCGTCCGCAGAAATGTCGACTTGCCGCAGCCCGACGGGCCGATCAGCGCGGTAACGCTGTTCGCCTCGATATCGATGGTAATCTTCTTCAAAGCCTGGCTCTTGCCGTACCAGAGGTCCAGGTCCCTGATGGCAAACTTGGAATGCGGTTCTTGCATCAAGCGTTTCCTTTACACCGTCCCCGCGCGGTTCATCCGGCCGATGACCCGTTTGGCGACAAAATTGAAGAGGAGGACTACAACGACGAGAACCGTCGCCGTGGAGAATGCCCTGTCGAACGATATGCCCTCCGCGAACAGCAGGTACACATGGGCCGACAGTCCCCGTGCCGACGAGAACAGGCCATTGGCCAGCTTGTAGTCGGAGCCCATCGTGAACAAGAGCGCTGCCGTTTCGCCGACCGCCCGCCCGACCGCGAGTATCAGGCCCGTCAATATGCCTGGCGAGGCGGCGGGGACAACCACGCGCAGTATCGTCTGCAGCTTTGTCGCACCCAGGGCAAGCGAGCCTTCGCGGAGCGAGCGTGGTACCGACTTGAGGGCTTCCTCGGAGGTACGCACGATCGTCGGCAGTATCATCAGCGTTACCGTGAGCGATCCTGAGAGCAGCCCGAAGCCGAAACCCAGTATGCCTACAAAGAACAGGAACCCGAAGAGGCCGAATATGATCGACGGTATTCCGGCGAGCGTCTCGGTGCCAAGCCGGAGCAGGCGCAGCAGCCGGCCCTGCCTGGCATATTCCACCAGGTATATCGCGGCGGCGACACCGAGCGGGGCGGCGAACAGTATGGTCAGGATCAGCATGAACAGGGTATTGGCAATGATGCTCGATATGCCGCCAGTCTTGCCCGACAGCCTCGGGGCTTCGACGAGGTACTTCAGCGACAGGTTCCAGCCCGTCCGTACGCTGGTCAGCGAGGCGAGCGGCAGGCCAGCGTTCGTCGCATCGCCGGCAAGCGCCAGGCCAACGGCACCGCTCGTATCCTGCAGCGCCGCAAGGTAGGAGGCGCTGTCTGCAGGTTGTGGAGCCGCGTCTGCGGACTGGTAGTCGAGCCCGGCACCCTTGATGATCGAAGCGAGCACCGTGCCAGGCAGGGGCGCGACCGGCACGACCGGCAGGTCGGGGCCGCCGAGCTCCTTCCAGTTGCGTATGCGCCCCGCAAGGATGTCGTGCACATTGGTCGCCGTCAGGTCTTCGATGTATGACTCATCGACGTACGCGGTGACGTCCGGATTGAGTATCACAGACAGGCGCCGCAGTGGAATGGTCTTGATGCCTGCGACCGACCGGGCGGCGCTCGCCTGAACGATCGTGACGGCGCCGGGCCGCCCGGCGACGGCCTGTACGGCGGCTTCCGATGATGCGACATACTCGACAAGTCCGCCCCATTGCGGCACGCCGCCATCCGTCTCGGATCCGAACAGGAACGACTGCACCCGCTCACCATCAGGCGTATCGGGTTGTACGGCGATCGGCACCAGGTCATGGTCGGATTCGTCCAGTTTTGCCCAGTTGATATACTCATCGGTGAACATGCCGTAGAGTTGTTCCCAGTCCGCTACCATCAGGGCCTGCGTGTCGTTGATCACCACGACCAGCCCGTCGGGCGCGGCTTCGGCATAGGGCAGGAATGTCGATCGGTCTATGTTCGAATAGCGTAGTCCCTTGTATAGAATGAAGCCGAGAATCGTTCCCAGTATGACGATAGTCAGCACGGACATCGCGCGTATGGTGCCAAAGGCGATGGACTGGCTGACTATCGCAAGCCTGTGGCGCCGATTGCCGGAAGGGGCCGTAGATCTATGCACCCGCTCCTCCTTCCAGCTCGCCGATGGAGCGCTTGAGGGCCAGTTGCACGATCAGGTTGAGCGCCAGAATGAACACGAACAGCACGATGCCAGTCGCGAAGAGGCTTGTCAGATGGTCGCCCGTAGCGTAGCTCATGTCGGTGATGATGTTCATGGTCAGGGTCCTCACCATGCCGTTCAACTTGGTGGGCATGATCGGCGCATTGCCGCCGACCATCAGCACGGCCAGCGTCTCGCCGATCGCACGGCCCATGCCGAGTATCACGCCGGCGAGTATGCCGGAGCGGGCCGCGGGAACCATCACCCTGACGATGGTCTGCCAGTGCGTGGCACCAAGGGCCAGTGAGCCTTCCTTGAGCTCGCGCGGGATGGCCCGAATGGACACTTCGGTAACGTTGATGATCGTCGGCAGTGTCATGATCGCCAGAATGAACGATGCCGATATGACGCTGTATCCGGTACCGCCAAACAGCGTCCTGGAAATCGAGGATACGACCGCTATGCCAAAGAGCCCATAGACGACCGATGGAATGCCGGCCAGCAGTTCGACGGCCGACCGTATCGCCCTGGATGACCTCTTGCCTGACAGCTCCGCCAGGTATATGCCGACTGACAGGCCGACCGGCACCGCGATGAGGAGCGCGAGCCCCGTAACCAGGAACGAGCCGACGATGAACGACAGTATCCCGTAGCCGGGATTCGCGGCGGTCGGTTCCCAGCGCGTCGAGAACAGGAACTCGAAGATCGAAACCTTGCGGAACAGCGGTAAACCGCTCCTGAAGAGAAAAATCGTTATGAAGACCACAGCCACGACGGACAGGAATGCCGAAGCGAAGAGTATCGCTTCGACCGTGCCCTCGAAGAGCTTCCTTCTCTTCACTGTTCACTCCTTGGAAACAGGAGCCGGCCGCTGACTCTCGCCAACGGCCCGCTCCTTCAGTCTAGTCGATCATGTCGGGTCATTTCCTGGGAAGCGGAATGTAGTCGGCTGATTTCACGATCGCCTGTCCCTTGGGTGACAGGATAAAGTCGATGAATGCCTTCTCGACCGATCCCGCCGCAGGAGCGGACTTCGTGATCAGGTAGAGGTAGCGCGATATGGGATACTTCTTGGCTATCACATTGGCGGTCGTCGGCAGCACCTTGTCTATGCTCAGCTCGATCCCGCCGGCCTTGACCACTTCCTGGGCAAAGGCCATGCCGACATAGCCGATGGCGCCGGGGGTGGACAGCACCTTGACCGCGACCTCACCGTTTTCCTTGGTTACGATCGTGTTCTTGGTGTATGCGATGGCCTTGCCGAATGGCTTCTGGCAGACAAGTTCCCAGAACGCGGCATAGGTGCCAGACGATTCGTCGCGGTTGACCACGACGATCGGCTTGTCTGCACCACCGACCTGCTTCCAGTTGGTAACATCGCCATGGTATATCCTGGCCAGGTCGGCCATCGATATGTTCTTGATGCCGGTGTCCTTCTTGTTGACGATGACCGAGAGGCCATCAAGGGCAATCTCCGTGGGAACGGCGCCCTGCAGCTGGTCGGCCGTGAACTCGGCGGACGATCCGGCGAGGGTGAACTGGCCGGCGAGCAGGCCCTTGAGCCCTGCGCCCGATCCGACTGCCTCATACGAAATCTTGACGCCAGGGTTGTCCTTCTGGAACTGCTCGATGGCCGGATAGGCTATCGGGGCCACGGTCGTCGATCCGCCAAAGGTGTAGGTCCCGTTCAGCTGGGCAAAGGCGCCGGTCACGGCGACGAGCGCGATCAGGGCAAGCGCGATCTTCTTCATGTCGTTTCCTCCTGGTTTCGTAGCCGGCTCGAACGCCGGGACGCGGCCTTGGTCAAGCGCGTCGAGGAAGAATCTAGAAGTACTTGATGCGTCTTTGGTGAACGTCCTGTTAGAGATTCGTTAAATTTGCGGTTTCTTTGAACCTGTCTGAACCGTCTGCATTCGCCTGGCCATCCCGGCCAGTATGAACTTCAGGTTCCATCGGTAGACAATCGTGCGCGGTACCGCGAAGTGGTCCAGTGCCGGTGACGAAAAATCGACTGGTACAAGAAAATTCCCTGCGGTAAAGGCCCACTCGTAACCCCGCTCCGACAACAGCCGCTCCGCCTCGACTGAACTCAGGCCAAAGGGGTAGCCAAAGACCCGCACCGGTTTGCCGATGATGCCGGAGATGACAGGCGCCGGTTGCTCTATCTCGACTCGGCACTTCGCGGGATTGGCTGCGAAGGCCTTGATGGTCAGGTATTCATGATAGAAACCATGCGCCGCTATGTCGCAGCCGGCATCGGAGAGCGTGCGGAGTGTCTCACGCGTCAGAGCAAACCTGGAGCGCCCCAGTATACCCGGGTACACGAACAGCGTCGGCTTGATCGATCGGGGCACAAAGACCTCCGCATACGCCTGCTTGACGCTGTGGTTGCCGTCATCGATCGTGATGAGGATGTTGTTCTTGCCAGCAACGGTGCCGCCAAGAATATCGCTCAGCGATACGAAGCGGTAGCCGAGCGCGGCGAACTCGTCGAGCTGCTTGGCAAGCTCGGCGGTGCTGAAGTCGAGTGATGACGTGCCGGATCCCAGAAAGCTGTGATAGGCAAGTATCAATACTTCGCTGTCCACCGCGAACAGTGGAGCGACGAATACCATACTGATGCAAAGAACTGCGGCCATGAATTTTTTGTGCATGGCCGCAAATCTATAGGCAACCGAAGCATGATGTCAACGTCGATGCTATTCTGCCTCAAAGGAAACGGAACGTGCCGCCGGACTCAGAACGCATATCCCAGGCGCATGGACAGGGCTCCGGTCGCGAAGTCGAGGTCCACCCAGGTACCAGTGGAATCGGTTATCGTTCCCATGTCGAAGGTGTAACGGAGCCCGATTTCGAACATCCCCAGGCGATAATCGCCGCCGAACTCCAGCCCATAGCAGAGTCCGGACCAGTCACCTTCGTAATATAATGATCCATCTTCGACCCAGTCGAAGAACAGATAACTGCCCCGCAGGCCCGCATACGTGAGCACGGGGCCGATCGGTACATCGATGCCCGCGCCAAAGCTGGCAACGATTGATTCGGTATAGGTATCATAGGTCGACCCGCTGTACGTACTGTCTGTGAGCGTCAGTCCGGCCGAAACATAGAACAGACCTTTGGGCAGAATCAACGATACGCCATAGGCGGTGCCGGTTACGGCATCGGACGAGGTAACGCTACCACTATAGAGGTCCTGATCATAGGTATTTCCCAGGAACGTAGCGATCGTCGCTCCGACGCCAATTTCCACCGCCGCAGACGAGAATCTGCCTGTGCTCGGCCTTGGTGTACGTGGTGCCGTTGCCTCGGCCGCCGGGGCAGACTGTTGCGGAGGTGTCGTCTGCGTCGGCTGTGCGGCCGTCCTGCCACTCGACTTGGGCGCCTCCTGGCCCATCGATGCGGCAACCAGCTTCTGGCCCAGTTCCCCGGCCATGCTGATCAGTACCGAGATGGTGCCGTCGCGGTCAACGGACGACTGCGCAACGATGACGCCTGACTTTACCTCTATCATCTTGGCCGAGAGGAAGAACCTCGTGTCGAGCTTCTGGACCGTCGATACCACGATGTATGTGGCCTTGAGGAAACCGCCTATGGTCGCGAGTTTGGCGCTGTCACCTGATGTCAGGTCCGATGTGCTGAACTCCTGCTCGGAGAGCGTCTTGGCGATGAACGAGCGGTCGAGCACGACGAAGAGTCTGGAGCGTACGAACTCCTCCATGATCTTCTCGGTAACGGGGATGACGACCCCTGCATCCATGCCCTTGGGCAGGACGGTGTCCAGCACCGCGATGCGTTCCTGGGCGGCAGCGGCCGAACCGATGACGATGCAGAGAGTAAAGGCAATGCCGAGTCGCTTGAACATGGTTTCCTCCGTATTTGTCATGAGTATAGTGCAAGACCAGGGCGCGCGGAAGTCGGAAATACTGACGCTTCGCTTGCCTCGGAGCCCGCTTCATGGTACCGTCGGCGGATCATGAATCACCCATTGACGATACGGAAAGACGACGACCCGCGGCTCGCTGGCGCCCTGGTCTGCATGGTATCCGCGGAGGTCGAGGTTGTTGCCCCGTCGACTGCGGCGCTCGCCGCCGAACTGGAGTCCCTCGTCAAGCTGCGTTCGGCCGAGGACTTTCCTCCAGCTGCTCTGAAGGATGCCGTCAGGGCAATGCTCAGGGCCGGCGGCTTCAAGCCGGCAGGACGGCAGAAGCCGGCCAGCGAGTACCTTGCGCAGGCGGCGCGTGAAGGCCGGTTCCCCGCCATCAATGGCCCGGTCGACTGCAACAACCTCCTGTCACTGGAGACAGGGTTGCCGATCAGCCTCCTCGATGCCGACGAGCTCGGTGCCGGGGCGGTTATCAGGACGTGCGCCGCCGGCGATAGCTATGTCTTCAATGCGTCGGGCCAGGAAATGGATCTGTCAGGCCTTCTGTGCGTCTGTGCCGCCAACGGCGCTCCGCTGGGCAATCCGGTCAAGGATTCGATGCGCGGCAAACTGAAGGATGGCACCAGGCGACTGGCGGGCTTCATATACGCGCCGCTTGGCCCCTATTCACCTGCATCGCTGGCCAGAGCCGGCGAGCGGTTCGCGTTGCTGCTGCACGAGTACTGCGGTGCGTCGGCAGCCGTCGTCGTCGGGGTCGTCTGACATGGGTTCGTTGATCCAGATAGCCGTCCTGCTCGGATTCATGGCGGCCGGCGCCGGCATGTACCGTATCAGGCTGGCGCCTCCGCCGCGCATCACCGACCTGTTGATCAAGATCGTGCTGTGGTCGCTGCTGTTCGTCATGGGCTTTCGCCTTGGCAACGAGCGGGAGTTGCGCGGCCGCCTGGGAGAAATAGGGCTTCTGGGCCTGGGCACGGCCGTGGCGTCGCTGGCCGGCACAATCATGGCCGTGTGGGCGGCTTATGCGTTGCACGATGCGTTGCATGACGCGTTGCGATCCAGGCGTCCCGGCCGGGTCGGGAAAGGCATCGTCCACGGCGCCGGCAATGGATTCTCGCTGGAGCATTTCCGGGGACCGGGCATCCTGCTCGCCGTAGTGGTTGTGGGGTTTGCGGCCGGCGTGGTTGCTCCCGGCGCGGCCTTTGACTACAGCCTGGTCACCGGCTGGGTGCTCGATGCGCTGCTCTTTCTGATAGGACTGCAGTTTGCCCAGTCGGGCCTGTCGCTCAAGGCCGCCTTCGTCAGGCTGGACACCATCCTTGTGCCGGTCGCAACGCTCGTCGGCACCCTCGCAGGCGGACTCGTTGTCGCCGCTGTCTTCAGACTGTCGGCAGGCAAGGGGTTGGCGCTGTCGGCCGGGTTCGGCTGGTACACGCTGTCCGGCGTCCTGATATCGGACCTGGGCGACCCCGTGCTCGGCTCCGCCGCCTTTCTGGCCAACATGGCCCGCGAGTCAATCTCGTTCATACTGATACCGATCCTCGCTATGACGAAGCGGCCCTATGCCGGCATTGGCTGTGGCGGTGCGACCGCGATGGACGTGACACTGCCGTTGCTGGAACAGTGCCTTGGCCCCGACTCGGTGCCTGTCAGCTTCACAAGCGGTGCGATGCTGTCGCTCCTTGTGCCGGTGCTGGTGCCGCTGTTCTACGGGCTGGGCTGATCGGTCCGCCCGGACCGCACGCGTGTCATGACCCGCCATCCGCTCTTCTGACAGGCATTATTATCGTAGTTTCCTCTTTCTTTGCGTAGGGCTTCACACTAGACTCAACCGTGCAGGGCTGAGGAGATGGTTTTGTCGCGACATCGTCTGCAGACGGCTGTTCCTCGTGCATGCATGGAGTGACAATGCAGCGCAGCATGTTGGACATTCGGAATGGTGTCAATACAAGTGCCATGCGCGCTGGATTCTCCCCCGCCCGATTTCGGGTCGCCGCCTTGCTCCTGGCCCTCATCCCCTTGATCGCGCCACATCTGTCGGCGCAGGAAATCGACGAGCGCCCTCTGCTCTTTCTCGGGAATCAGAATCTGAAGCCTGTCGTATACGAGCGTGATGGTTCCCCTGCTGGGCTTGCCGTTGAACTCGTACGGGCGCTCGAGCCGAAGATAGGGCGCCACATCACGATTGTATGCATGGATTGGACGAAGGCTCAGACAATGGTTGCCAGCGGCGACGCCGATGCCCTGATCCAGATCAATCCGACGGCAGAACGGATGCGCCTGTACGATTTCTCCGAACCCTTTATCCGATCGGAATTCACCATATTCACGCAGGGCGATCGTACCGACATCGTTGGCGCCGGAAGCCTGCGCGGTCTGCGCGTTGGTGTCGAGCAGAATGGCTTTCCCGACAGGGTGCTGCGGTCGGATGCAATGATCAGCCTCGTTACTATTCCAGACTTCCTCGTTGGCTTCAGGATGCTGGCCGGCGGAGAGCTCGATGCGGTGGTCGTCGACCATATCGTTGGTGTCAGCACCCTTGCCGAGAATCGGATCAAGGGTATCCGTGTCGCACCGGAGCCAGTCGCCTTCTCCGACTCTGCAATAGCGGTCAGGAAGGGAAATACCGAACTGTTGTCTGCCATCAACAGGGGACTCAGGGATATCAAACGCGACGGGACGTACGAGAACATTCTCAAGGTATGGGAGCGGAAGGATGTCCTCTATCTGACCCGCGAACAGATACGACTCCGGATCCTCGCGATCGCAGCCGGAGCGCTTCTGTTGTTGGCCATCGTTGCAATGCTGTGGACAATGACCCTGAATCGCGAGTTGGGGAAGCGCAAGCTCACCGAGCTGAGACTGAAGGATCAGTACTCCACACTGCGGGGCATTGTCGAGAGTGTCGATGCCATCATGTTCTCGGTGGACCTGCTGTATTGCTATACGAGCTACAACAAGGCGCACGCAGACACGATGAAGGCTATCTATGGCACGGAAGTGGCGATAGGGCGCAGTCTCCTTGATTGCGTGACCGTTGCAGAGGATTGCGATATTGCGAAACACAATCTGGACCGGTCCCTGGCCGGAGAGCACTTTGAGCAGGAAACATATTCCGGTGATTCGGGCCGGGATCGACGCTATTATCGGGCTGCGCACAGCCCGATAGTAAGCCCGGAAGGAATGGTCGTCGGCGTAGCTGTGTTGTCACAGGATCTTACCGAGCGGCGGCGGGCCGAAGAGGATCTGATTCGCCTCAATCGGGAGTTGAAGGCCATTGTCACCTGCAACCAGGCGGTATTGATGGCTCACGACGAGCACTGCTTGCTTTCAGAACTATGCAGGATCATATGTGACGAGGCTGGCTACATGATGGCCTGGGTAGGGTATGCCGAGCATGACGCCGAAAAATCGGTCAGACCCATTGCCTGGGCCGGCTTCGAGGATGGATATCTATCGCTCGCCAATATTTCCTGGGCCGATACAGAGCGGGGACGTGGCCCCAGTGGCACTGCGATACGCACCGGAGAGAGTTCCTGGATACAGGATTTTGAGTCCGATCCACATGCAGCACCCTGGCGCGACAATGCCAGACTGCATGGCTATCGTTCCAGCATTGCTGCACCGCTGAAGGACGAATACGGCCGCGCGTTCGGCGTGATCTGCATCTATTCTGCCGATGCCGGTGCCTTCAATCCCGATGAAGTCAGGCTGCTCGAAGGTCTGGCCGACAATCTTGCCGTTGGCATTGCAGTCTTGCGCTCCCGCGCCGAGCGCCTTGCCGAACTGGGATTTCTGAAGAGCATGGACCGGATCAATTTCATCATACAAGGCAACGATGGAATCGAGAGCATGCTGCGTGACATTCTCGAAGTCCTTCTGCCGCTGTTCGCGAGCGACCGGGTAGTCCTTCTGTACCCGTGCGACCCCGGTTCCGATTTTTTGACCACACAGGTTGACCTGCGCATGCAATCGTCGGTTGCAGAGAATGGCGCTACAGCCGACATTCCCATGGACCCGGAGTTGGCCCGGATGATTCGCGGGATTCTGGCATCAGGCGGACCGGAACTATTCGGACCAGGATCCGGGCGTGAACTGCCGAAGGCGCTGCTGGCCAGCTTTGGAGCCAAGAGCCTCATGGTCATGGCCCTGTGTCCCAGGGTGGGCAAACCCTGGCTGTTCGGTATCATGCGGCATGATGCCATACGCGGATGGTCCGTGGAAGAACAGCGCCGCTACCTGGAGGTGGGGATGCGGCTGAGCGATGCTCTGACCGGTGTGCTGGCAAACCGGGAATTGCTCGAAAGCGAGGAGAAGCTTCGCCGTGTCAACGCTGAACTCGAACATCGAGTGCAGGATCGAACGGGCGAGTTGGTGAAGATGAATGCGGAGCTCGAGCGCCTGAACAGAATATTCATAGGCAGGGAAAAAAAGATGATCGAGCTGAAGCTGAGGCTCCGTCAGCTGGAAGCTCGCGATGCCGGTGATCGACCCAATGCGTAGGCACGATGCCGCGGCGGTCATGCTCATTGCATTGACCGTGTGTCTGGCAAGCTGCGACGGGCGCAGGCAGGAGTATTCAGGACCAAGATATGGAGCATTGATTGGTGATGGTGCGACCACGCCATACAGTTTCGCCGTACACCCGCTCTACAACCCGGCGAAACTCTTTGAGGCATACGAACCACTCGTCAAGTACCTGAATGCCAGGATACACGGCTCAAGCATCGCTCTCGAGGCCTCGAGGGACTATGGCGCATTCGAGGAGAAGTATCGCGCCCGCAAACCCGACTTCATCCTTGCAAACCCGTGGCAGACGTTGCAGGCGATGAAGGTTGGGTACCATGTCATCTCGATGGCGGGTGAACCGGCCGACTTCAGGGGCATCTTCGTGGTCCGCATCGATAGCGGCATAGAACGACCGACAGACCTGAAGGGCAAGACCATCAGCTATCCTGCGGCGACCGCACTGGCCGCCTGCATCATGCCGCAATGGTTTCTTCACCAGCATGGCATCGATGTCGAACGCGACATAGTCAATCGATATGTCGGGTCGCAGGAGTCGTCCATCATGAACGCATATCTCGGGCTTTCTGCAGCCGGAGCTACATGGCCACCGCCGTGGCGGGCATTCCAGCATGACTACCCGCAGGAGGCCTCGTACCTCAGAGTAGCCTGGGAGACCGAGTCGCTCGTCAACAATTCCGTCATGGCGCGCGACGATCTGCCTTCGGCCCTGCTGTCACAGGTCCGGACCCTGCTGGCCGGACTGGCAGATACGGCCGAGGGAAAGGCGATACTGGCCGGGATGGAGACCGCACGGTTCATCACCTCGAGTGATGGTGATTATGACATCGTGCGTACCTATGTATCACGCTTCGAGGAAGAAGTGAGGAGTGTCCAATGAGTGGCGTGCAGCCAGGAATAGGGCAGCTCCTTGGTGGCACTCTGCGCCGGCGCCTGGTTCTCGGCATGGCCGCCGTCCATGCGGTCATGATATCCCTCGTCGTGCTGGGTACGACCATCCAGTTGCAGTCATTCCTGATGGAGAGCAAGGTCGAGGAGGCAGTCGCGCTGTCACAATCACTTGCCGTGTCGGCTGCAGGATGGCTCGCCGCCGACGACATTTCCGGGCTGCAGGAGCTGGTAGATGCACAGCGGCGGTATCCCGAAATGGCTTTTGCCATGCTCACCGATAACGTTGGCCACATTCTGGCCAGCACCGACCGACCGCATATCGGTTCCTACCTGCTTGACTTGCCCAAGGAAGCCCGACAGGTGATATTCAACGAGTCCATAACAATCGTAGATGTTGCGGTTCCTGCAATGCTTGGCGCCGAGCACGTGGGGTGGGCCAGGATAGGCATGGGGCAACGTCAGGCTGCACGGAAGCTGGCCGAGGTTTCCCGCGTCGGGATCCTCTATCTGCTTGCGGCCGTCGTGTCCGGCTCGCTCGTGGCGTGGCTGATAAGCTTCAACTTCACGCGCCGGCTCTATATCATCCAGGACACGATGACCCAAATTCGAGGTGGTGTCCGGACCGCCCGTTCGGCGATAGCAGGCGCCGATGAAGCCGCGTCCATCGCCCGCGAATTCAATGCCATGCTTGACATGCTCGACGTCCGCGATGAAGAACTGGACAAGATCCAGAGCGATCTCCACAAGCGGGAGATGCTGCTCGAGGAATCGCAGCGGATCGGGCAAATCGGAAGCTGGGACTGGGACGCGACCAGCGACATCATCTGGTGGTCCGATGAGTATTGCCGCATCTTCGGCAGAGACCCTGGCGAGCCAACGCCAAAGTATCTCGAACATCTCGATGCGTATACACCCGAGAGCCAGGAGCGACTCGACGCCGTGGTGAAGCACGCCATGGAAACCGGCGAGTCGTACGAGCTGGATCTTGAACTGGCGCAGCCAAACGCTGCCACGCGATGGATTGTCGCACGGGGCGAAACCAAGCGCGATGACAAGGGAACGATATGGGGTCTGCGCGGAACCGCGCAGAACATCACCCAGCGCAAGCTGGCCGAGCAGGAACTGAAGCGCCTGACCCTTCGGAACGAGATGATACTGAATTCTGCCGGTGAAGGAATCTTCGGAACAGACTCAAACGGAGCCATCCTGTTCATCAATGCGGCCGCACAGTCGATGCTTGGTTTCCGGATGGCTGACATAGTGGGCAAGGACAGTCATGCGCTGTTTCACCACAGCAGGGCAGATGGGACTCCATGCCCGCTCGGGGAATGCGCGTTGCATTCCTCATTGAAGAGCGGGCTGATCTCCCGCAGAGGCGATGACGTATTCTGGACTGCAGCCGGCAGGATGATTCCAGTTGAGTATACCAGCGCTCCGCTGCTGGATGGCGGGAGTACAATCGGAGCGGTCATCGTATTTCGGGACACCGCGGAGCGCAAGCTCGCCGAGGAGGAGATCCGTGCGCTGAACGAGAACCTCGAGAAGCGGGTAAAGGACCGCACGTCTGAATTGCGCAAGAAGAGCGACGAATTGCGTGATAGCCAGAGGGCGCTCATGAATATCGTCGAAGACTTGAATGAAAAGGCAGAAGAGCTCGAATCGGCCAACGACCGGCTGAAGGATCTGGACAGACTCAAGTCGCTCTTCATAGCGACGATGAGCCATGAGCTGCGGACGCCGTTGAACTCCATCATCGGGTTCTCAAGCATTCTGCTCAACGAGTGGGTCGGTACCCTGACCATGGAGCAGAAGGACGACCTCGCGGCCATCCTGCGATCGGGCAAGCATTTGCTGGCCCTGATAAACGACGTCATCGACGTGTCGAAAATCGAAGCCGGCAAGATGGAATCGGTCGAAGAGGAGTTCGACATCTGGGGTGCGGCCATGGAGGCAGCGGAGGCCGTCTCCGAAGATGCCCGCAAGAAGACGCTGGCTCTTGATGTCAAGGCCATCCATCTGCAGGTGTTCGGCGATCGCCGCCGTCTTCTGCAATGCCTCCTTAACCTTGTCAGCAACGCGGTCAGGTATACCGATAGCGGAAGGATCGATGTCGTTGTCGAACTGGTCGATGAAGGCGAGACCCTGGAGTGCAGCGTCAGCGATACCGGTATCGGCATCGCACCGGAAGATCTGCCAAAGCTGTTTTCTCCGTTCGTCCGTCTCATGCTTCCGCGGCGGCCTCTGGTTCCGGGCACCGGCCTCGGGTTGTACCTCGTGAAGAAACTTGCCAAAGAGGTCCTGAGAGGCGACATAGAAGTCAGAAGCGAATTTGGGAAAGGCAGCCGATTTGCGCTGAAGCTACCGTTGGCCATATGGCGGAGGCAGAAATGAAGAAGGTACTCGTCGTGGAGGACAATCAGGACAATCTGAAGCTGATATCCTACGCATTGAAAAGGGCTGGATATGAACTGGTAAGCGCGACATGCGGTGAAGACGGTCTGGAGCTGGCTCAAGCGGAGCCGCTGGACTTGATCCTGATGGATATCAACCTTCCTGGCATTGATGGGCTCGAAACCACCAGGAGGATTCGTGATTCTGAAATTGATGGGAGATTGCCAATCATCGCCATCACCTCGTTCGCCATGGTCGGCGATCGTGAGCGGATCCTCGCTGCCGGCTGCAACGGATATATCGAGAAGCCGATAGACCCCCTCGCCATCGTCGACCAGATACACTCGATCATCGAGAGGTGGGACCATGAAAATACTGATCGTCGATGACAGCAAGGATGATAGGCAGGTCCTCCGTTATATGGCTGAACGTTACGGCCATACGGTAATTGAAGCCTGGAATGGGGCAGACGCGCTTGCGAAGGCCAGAAATTTCTCGCCTGATCTGGTCATATCCGATGTCCTCATGCCGACCATGGATGGCTTCCAGTTCCTGCGGTCAATGAAACAGGATGCGACGCTGAGTCGCATACCATTCGTATTCTATTCATCGTCATACAAGGAGAGTCAGGATATACGACTGGCGATGTCGCTCGGTGCCGACGCATACATCCTGAAGCCGGTAGAGCCTGAAGAACTGTGGCGCAGGATCGAATCGCTGCTCTCGGCTCGCGTCCAGAAGGAACCTGCAATCTCCTCGCTGGCCGAAGATGATGCAGAATACCTCAAGCAATACAGCAACGTCATGGCTACGAAACTTGAGGCGCAGGTCAGGCGGCTGGAATCGACACTCGAGGAGCGGCGGCGGGCAGAACTGGCATTGAGCCTGAGTGAATCAAGGCTGCGAAGCCTCTTCGAGGATTCTCCAATCTCGATATGGGAGGAGGATTTCTCGGAAGTGAAACGCCGCATTGATGAGGCAAAGGCCGCCGGCGTCTGCGACTGGGCCGTATACTTCGGATCATACGAACGCGTCGCGGAGTTCGCCGCGCTTGTGAAGGTGATCGATGTCAATCATGCCACGATGCGCCTCTTTGAGTACGATGACAAGAACGAGATTCTTGGCAGTCTCCGGCGCGTTCTCGACGATGGAGTGCTCGGCGCCTTTCGCGACGAGATGGTGGCACTTGCGTCGGGGCAGCCACATTTCGAGTGCGAAACCGTGAATGTTGCGAAGTCGGGCAGGCGAATCATCATTCAGCTGAGGCTGACCATAGTGCCAGGTTCCGAAGAGAGCTGGTCCCGCGTGCTCGTGTCCCATGTGGACATGACCGAGTACCGAAATGCCGAACGCGCGATGCAGGAAAGTGAAGCGAAGTATCGCGGTCTTGTCGAGCAATCATCGGAAGGGATCATTCTTCTTGATGCGGCCGGCGCACTCGGTGACTGCAACCCGTTCTTCGAGCGACTCATCGGCGAGGACAGGCGAAGGGTACTTGGGCGAAGAATCCAGGAACCGTGGTTCCAGCGCCTCGTGGGCAAGGGATTGCCCGCAGAGGATTTTCTCCGCGCCGTCGAGACCTGGAAGTCTCTGCTGCATGATGGCCTTCCTGCAAAGCCAGTGGGCCCTTTCGGGACAGCCATCGAATCTGCGACCGGCGATCCGGTGCTGGTTGAATTGACACTCTTCCCGATTTCAATGGGCCCGACACTCATGGTTGGTGGCATCATCAGGGATGTCACACCGCAACGCAAGGCCGCGGACGCCCTGTGCGCATCGCTCAGGGAGAAGGAGATACTGCTCAAGGAAGTGCACCACCGTGTCAAGAACAATCTGCAGATCATCTGCAGTCTGATCAATCTGCAACTTCTTGAGACGAGTGAAAATGGAATCGCCGACCGCTCGCTGGTGGATATGGAGTCCCGCGTCAGGTCAATGTCCATAGTGCACGAGACACTCTATGAGTCGGACGAATTCTCTCATATAGACTTCTCGGTCTATGTCAGGCAACTCTGTGATCACCTGTTCTCCACGTACCGTGTTGATCCTGAACGCGTCAATCTCGAAATTGCCGTGGATGATGTCTCGCTCTCTCTGGACAAGGCCATCCCATGCGGGCTTCTGCTCAATGAGCTCGTCGCAAACGAACTTACCCAGGTGTTCCCCGGCACGCTCTCTGGCACGATGATGATAGGAATGCACAGGCGGGATGATGGCCTGATTTCCCTGACCATCGGCGACGATGGCGCCGCCGCCGCCAGGCCCATTCAGGGTGGCGGAACCCATCACACCATTGGACTCACACTCATCGACACCCTCGTCGAGCAACTCGGTGGCACTTGCACCTGGGATGCAGAGGATGGGGTCAGGATGAGCGTTCTCTTCCCGGCATAGTCAGACCGATGGAGCTCCGGCCGACTTCATGCATCAGTCATCAAGCTTGGCCAGTTCGCTTTCCACCATGGTCAGGCGCTCCTGGAGCGTGTGGATCGTCCGCTCGAGGCGCTCGCGCTCCTTGTCCAGCCTGAACTTGGGATCATCTGATGGCTTGTCTGTTTTGACGAGCGCCTTGACCGCCTCTGGGCTCTTGCCGGCCAGGAAGGCGTCGATCGCGGTTGCACGCGTCTCAGGTTTCTTGATGCCGGCGACCAGTTTCATCGCGTCCCAGCCCAGGTCGGCGGGCACCTGCAGGGTAAAGGCCTTCATCGCGGCTCCGGCGCTGGTCCTCGGCACGCCGAGCGCTCGGTCAAGGTAGTCCTCGAAGCGGACGAAGTGCTTGCGGCACAGAGCCTCGGCCTCCATCACCAGCTTGCCAAACTCCAGCATCAGCCGGCCGTTCTCCGGCATGATCGCCCTGATCCGCTTTGTCATCGCCATGAACTCGGGCTCGGTGGCAAAGTTGTTCGTGTACGTGCCCTGCTTCTCGGCTTTCTCGAGCAGGTCATGGAATATCGACCAGAACTCGTTGGTATGGGCCCGCGCGCCGGGGACGAAGGCGCCCTTCTCGCAATGCAGGTGGTGCGCATATTCATGGATGGCGGTATAGACCAGCTGTCCATCGTTCTCGAAGTTCTTGTTGTGTATGAGTATTTCGCGCGTCATCGGCTTGTACAGTCCGTTGACCATGCCGCTCTTCTTGCCCGTAAAGGTGACACTGAAGTCGGTTGTGCACGCCTCGATGCCAAGCAACAGCTGCTTGACCTGATCCTGGTTCATCATGGTCCTCCGGAGCCACACTCTATCCCGCTGAGGGCGGGGCCGGCAAGATCGGCCGGACAGGGAACTGCAGATGGGCGCGGTCAAACGCGGTTATCATACATGGTACCTTCAGTATATAATGCCCTGGCACCAAAGGGAGGCGCCGTGGCTGAGACGCTCTACTATTTTCTGCGCGGTGCTGCGGGGTTCTCGTTCCTGGTGACAGGAGCCAGCTTTCTCGTAGAGTCGCATCGACCGCGGGTTCACCGCGCATTCGGTGTCCTGTTCATGGCCCTTGGTATGGTCTTTCTACTGAGCTGGCTAAGCGAATATTGGGTGTTGCCCCTGATGCTCGACAACCTGTTGCTCATATCGATTGTGTTTGCCATCAGCCAGTCGCTGTTCGAAATAACCCTGTACCTGTTCGGCGACGAAGCCGTCAAAGGATCTCGCCGGATCGTGTACGTGGCCGGAGCCGCCTGGTCGATATTCCTGTGGCTGCTGCCCTTTTTGGACCTGCTCTTCAGGCTGCCCAGAATCGGAGTCAGCGTAGAGGATGGCATGCAGATGGCCCTTTTCGAGTCGATCAGCTCGACGGCAGTCTACATATGGCCCATAGCCATAACGGTGCTGTCATTCCAGACCGGTCGGTGGCATCTGGCTGATATTCCCAGTGGGCGGTGGGCCGGCAGGGCCTTACTGTTTGGGTTCGCCGGCCTTCTGTTGATCATGGCCATCATAGGAGCCGGGATTCTCATGTCGTCCAAGGCTTTGTATCAAGCGGGCCACACTGCGCTCGAGCTGATGATGCTGGTGTGGTTCTTCTTCTACAGGGCTCGGCCCGATATCTTTCTGGAGGCCCGGAAGGAAATCGGGCAACGGCACAGACAGCGCGAGTCGATCGGCACGGAGGAAGCCACGATGATAGCCGACCGGCTCCGTCACCTGGTCGATGTGAACCGCATCGTTGTCAATCCGGAACTGAGTCTGCAATCGCTTGCCAAGGCGGTACATATCCCCGCGTATCGGCTTTCTTCATACTTCAATTCGATACTTGACCAGAGCTTTCCCGAATGGCTCAATGCAAAACGGATAGCTCTTGTCTGCCGGCTCCTGACCGAACGTCCCGAACTGAGCATCCTCGAGGTTTCGATCGAGGCCGGATATGCCTCCAAGACCGTGTTCAACAGCCAGTTTCAGCGAAGGGTGGGGATGAGTCCGACCGAGTACAGGAATAGCGCCGCCAGATAGGCCTTTTCTGTTTTTTGGTCCGGTTTTGACGAAACGGGGCGTCTGGATTCTGCAGCTGTGGTAGAAGTATGGGTCACCAGACCCGATTCTGCCACGGAGGCCCCCATATGCGCACACAGACGTGTTCACGGCCATTCTGCGCTCTTGCCATATTCGTGGCAGCAAGCGCCATGGCGCCTGTTGCCATGGCTGAGCCGGTCGACCGTTCCGCATGGACCCTGTCGATGGCGCCGGTATTCGCCATGCCGCTTTCGGCCGCGGACTTTTCGGCGAATGACCTGTTTGCATCAGCCTGGGGCGGCTCTCTGGGTGCGCAGTATGATGTCGCCTCGCCTTTGAGCGTGCCGCTTGCGCTGCGTGTGGGTATGGTCTATTCGAGTGGCGGATTGCTGCCGGCTAGTGGCATCGCCGTACCCGGAAGCCTGTCCGAGGCAACCGTGCTTGCCGGGGCATCGACCAGTCTCAGGCTGGCACAGCGGCTCGCACTAACGGGTTTCCTGGACGCCGGGTTCAGCTACGGGATGCTGTCGACCGGAACGAGCTCAACCTACGGAGCGGCCAGGGCCGGCGGCGGCGTTGACTTCAGACTGACCGACTCCTTGTCGGCCAGCCTCGATGGCTCGTTCCTGTACAAGTTCGGACTCTACGGCGGCGTGGGCATCAGCCTGGGTATGGGGTACCGCCTGCCCCTGTCGTCTGCCACCAGGCAGCACCTGCTCGATTTCTCGTCCCTTACCATAGCCAACGTGTTCCCCAGTCTGCGATCCAGCTATGACAGCAGGGCCGTAGGCACGGTTACGATACGCAACACCGGAAGAACAGCCGCGACCAACATCCACGTCAGATTCATGGTCAAACAGTATATGGACGCTCCCAAGGACAGTCTGACCATAGGCCGGCTCGAACCCGGCGCGTCGGTCCAGGTACCGCTGTATGCGCTGTTCAACGACAGCATCCTGGGCATAACCGAGGCAACCAAGGCCACAGGCGAGGTTACCGTCGAGTATGGCGGTGTCGAACAGAGCCGTACGTCAACAGTACTGGTTTACGACCGCAACGCCCTGACCTGGAAGGACGACCGCATGGCCGCCGCCTTCGTCTCCAGCAAGGACCCGTGGGTGCTGGACCTGACCGGCAACATCATGGCCGCCGTGATGGCCGACCGCAACCCTGAAGTTCCAAAGAATTTCCAGACCGCCATAGCGATACACGAAGGCCTGCGGGCATACGGCATCAGCTACATGCTGAGCCCCAACCGGCCCTTTGCCCAGGCCGTCGTCGATACGGCCGCCGTCGACACCCTCAAGTTCCCGAGGCAGACCCTGGGATTCCGCGCCGGAGATTGCGCAGATCTCTCGGTGCTCTACGCATCGTGCTTCGAGGCCGCAGGCATCGAGACGGCCTTCGTCACCGTACCCGCGCACATATTCATGGCTGCCGACCTGGGCCTTTCCCCGGCACAGGCGAAGGCTCAGGGGCTCGATATCCGGGATTGCATCGTGCAGGGCGACCGCGTCTGGATTCCGATAGAGACGACGCTGAGGGCTGCAGGCTTCGGCGATGCCTGGCGCAAGGCCGCCAGCGAATGGCGTGACGCGTCTGCCGCCGGCAAGGCCGCCGTATTTCCCATCCATGAGGCATGGAACGAATATGCGCCTGTTGGCCTGCCGGCAGATGGCTCGACGATTGTCCTGCCCGCACGCACCGACATACTGCGGTCCTTCAAGGCAGAGCTGGCCCGGGCTGTCAGCGCAGAGCTGAACGCGCGGCTTGATGGTCTGGGACCGCTGCCTGCCAAGGGCCCGGGCTTTGCCAAGGCATCGAACGACCGCGGCGTGCTGTACGCAAAGTATGGCCTGTATGCCGAAGCCGAGCGCGATCTGAAGGCAGCCGCCAAAGAGCAATATGCCCCTGCAATAATCAACCTGGGCAATGTCGCATTCATGCAATCGGATTACCAGACTGCCTACGGCTACTATACCCAGGCCGCGAAGATGAGCCCCGACAATCCGCGCCTCCTCGTCAGCATCGCCACCACTGCCGCATCGCTGGGCAAGACCGCCGAGGTGGTTGCCACGCTCGAGCGCGTCAAGAAGCTTGACCCAAAGACGGCGGACCGCTACGCGTCACTGGTCCAGACATCATCATCGAGCGGCCGCGCCGCCGACATCGGTACGGGAGATGTAACGTGGTTCTGAAAGGCAAGCCGATGCGGATCGAGTGTAATGTGCTTGCCGCCAACTATTCGGTAACGCCTGGCTGGCCGGACACCCCGGGTGCAGACAGCTACAACAAACATGTTCGTAGTCAGTCTGCATCCAAGCGCGCGCCAGAAATGAAATGGTAGCGAAGATAATGATATCGGCGGTCCCCCGGGGACCGCGAATTGGAGGCTTTATGATTCCGGGCTATCGGTGCCGCAAGTTCATATATTCTATTTCCATTCTGGCAGTGGCGATGGTCCTGATCGACGGCTGTGACAACGCCTTGTTCGATACCGCCAAGGAACTCCAGGCCCAGACCGTGACGCCGGTCATTTCCGTCAGCCTTGGGGCCGATTACACGAGCAGCCTTCTTGCGGGAAACCTTGTCGATCCTGGGACGACCCTTAACATGGGGAACGTCACATTGGGCTCTTCCTTCACCCTGAAGCTTAGCATAGCGAACAAGGGGAAGACCCCGCTCGCAATTGCCGACGATGCATTCACCCTGAGTGGAGTCGATGCGGACAAGTTCAGCGTAACACAGAAACCCGCCGCGGGTATCGCACCCAGCTCCAGTGGTGAACTTTGGATCAGCATAGATACTTCGGTAGAGACTACTGGCATGGCTGCGAACCTGACGATAGCGACCAACGATATTAATACCCCAGTCTTCGCGTTAGAGCTGGCTTCAGCCGTAGTAAATACACCCACCCCCATCGCTCCGGTAAACTTGATGGTGGACCACTATGGATCCGATCCCGGCAATTTTACGAAGCTCAAATTGGCATGGGATGAGGTTGGACTTAACACCACTGGATATTCGATTATGCGGAGCACGGTGAGCAGCTCTGGCCCGTTCACGGAAATTGCGACGGTCACCCCAAACACTGCCTGTGCCTATGAAGATACCACCTGCAGTCCTGGAACCATGTACTATTACCGCGTTTATTCCGTCAATTCGAGCCAGTACTCCATGACCGCCGCCAAAGAGAGTGCGTCGACGACTGGTACCCCAGTTACCGGCATTTCCGTCAATCCTTACAGTACGGCGCTCAATTATCCCGGGCGCAATAGCACATTGAATCTATCGCCTGTATTCAGCGGTTCTGCTCCTTCAATTCAAGCTCTAGCTTGGGCCAGCAGTAACACCGGGGTTGCGACTGTGGTTGACGGATTGGTCACGGCAGTCGGGCTGGGCTCGGCAACAATAACACTCACCAGCACGGATAACACAAATATCAGCGCTACCTGTCCGATCACCGTATCTACTCCTCGCCAAGTCCTCTACCTCGCCAATTTCGGAGGGTATCTGGACTACGATTTTATTGACACCCAAACCTGGTCCAAGAGCCAATCAGGCTATGGCGCGGTAGGCGACGGACCCAGTTGCACCGTGGTTGATGCGAGCGGGAAGTTCCTCTATGAATCCAACACAGGCACCAATCCCCTCGTTTTGGGCGTCAGCGGAAACCTGATCAACCAGACGAATGGCGCACTTGGGCTGATTAATCGCGTCTATCCCGGCACCGTTACGGAAGGCCTTGTGGTCGCATCCCCAAACGGACCGACAGGCCAGCAGTTCGTGTACTGCACGTTCCCAGGCGTTGGCCAGGTGGGTGCTTTCGCGATCAACAATGCAACCGGATACTTATCGCCGCTACCAACCGTGGTCTACCTTAGCAACGGTGCTGACAGCTCCGGCAATCCCCGATGGCTCGCCGTCAATCCGTCTGGCAAGAATCTCTACGTTTCAAACTCCAATATCGACAAAATTTCGATGTTTTCGATTGATGCGGCGACAGGAATTCTGACGTATGGTAGCAGCTACCCGACCGGTGACTTGCCCTACAAGAGCGCCGTGAGTCCCGACGGAAAGTACCTGTACGTCGTGAATCATGGGAGCGGCACCGTTTCCGCATTTTCCATCAATGTGGCAAGCGGGGTGCTGACGACCGTCGGTACGTATGCAACAGGGACAAACCCCACCTGCATAGCGATCGACCCCCTGCAACGCTACGCGTACGTGACCAACGGCGGAAGCAATACCATAACCGCATACACGATCGATGCCGGTACCGGAGCCCTCGCGCCGGTAAGCGGGACGGTAGCGGGTTCCTCGTATGCCACGTGGGTATATCCGAATTCCGTAGCGGTCGACATGACCGGAACCCACTTGGTCGCGGTCAGCAGTAATTCCAACAAGGCCACGGTTTATGCCATAACAGCGGGGACGGGAGCCCTGACGCTAAAAATCAATTTTGATACCGGCCTCTACCCAACCCACGTCG
>Ga0209467_1000997_pt1 | contig 28556 bp, 19 predicted proteins | sample Higcelwee11metaG_FD_187175 | JGI IMG/M metagenome (GOLD analysis project Ga0209467, IMG submission 187175) | Freshwater pond sediment microbial communities from the University of Edinburgh, under environmental carbon perturbations - High... | ecosystem: Environmental > Aquatic > Freshwater >... | reverse complement strand
TTTCAACCACAGAACGATTTATGCTCTTTTTCGGTCGCCAGTATCCGCTCAATTTCGGCTTCAAGGTAAAGCTTAATCAGCCCTTTGACGCGGCAAGGGGGCGCGACTCGCTCAGAGGCCTCGCAAAGCGTCACACACTGCTTTTTTCGCATCACGAATACACCTCGGGAAAAAAGATGGATATGGTCTTTCCTGATGAGGTGCCCCTGCTCGTCAAAGAGGCCCCCTCGCAGGATGCATGGGAGAGTATCCTCCTCTCACGCATGAACTTTGAGTTTGATCCGTTTACCGGGCCTCTTTTCACCCTTGACTGGCGCAATTGCGGAAATGAGAGCGAACTCTTCTTCGTATTTCATCACGGCGCGGCGGACGGGATCGCTGCGGTCTATTTTATTCATGATTTTGTTTCGCACTACGCAGGGCTCGGCGTTGAGATCCCCCCGCAGCCGTTTTTGCCGACACTCTACGATGCGCTGAACGGAGAGATAGTTGATGAGCTTCTCAAGCGGCCCGAGCCCGAATGGAAAAAGCAGTCGCCTCCCCCGCCCAAACCCTTCACCGTCCCCCCGTACAAGGCGCCCGACTACTTTCTGCGATTTTTTGAGATGAGCGAGCCGGCCCTTCGCCTGCTGGCGGATGAAGCTAAGGCTGCGGATTCTACAGTGAACAGCTACCTGGGGGCGATGATACTGCAGGCATCGGCAGAGATATTCGGCCCCGAATCAGGCAGCGAGCGGACCATTCAGTGCCCCGTCGATATGCGCCCCTATCTCATGCCCGAATACCGGGCCGTTGCGGGCGCCTACAACGGTATTGTCAAGGTGCGCACCGACTGCTCGCAGCATCTTGCGGCGGTGGCAAAAGATGTCAAGGACGGTATTATTCAAAAGCGCAGTGCATATCTCGATATCGAGGAATACTTTCATTTCAGGGATTCATTCGACAGTGTCGAGGATCCCGAGTCGCTCATGATGAGCTTTCCTCCCGACGTGATAGATTACGATTTTTCGTTCTCGAATCTCGGCAGAACGGTGATCGCACCCGAATATAATTCGCTCATCGTCAGCGAGCTCTACGGCCCGGTCTTCACCGCGGTCTTCGACGAGACGGTGATAGGCCTCAACACGACCGGCGGCGTGCTTCGGATGAGCCTGATCTTCAGCAGATCGATTGCGAAGGCGAAAGAGTATGAGCGCCTCGGCGGCAAGATCGCGGCGATCTTTAAACGGTACGAATCAGCTGCGGGCAATTGAAAAATGCGGGGGGAAACGCGCAGCACCGTATCACCGTTGCGGTATATTGCGGTGCTGCGCGCAGTATGAATCTTATGCAGTCATAATAAAACCAAAAGGGTTTTGATAGCCCTATTCAGCATACTTATACGAGTACTCATAAGTCATGGTGGTGACGGATGTGTCGCTTTCCACAGTCGTTGCCACTTCTTTCTTATGGTTTCCCTTTGCGTCATAAGTATTCTCGATCAGGTATTTACCCTGTTTGAGCTGCTTGCCGTCTTTGTCCTGCTTCTCCATTGACTTCAGCAGGCCCTTCTCAATACTGTACCCGTACACGACCTTGCTTCCCGCAGGCGCGTCGTCTCCCAGTTCGAGATTCGATGTATCGGCGGCACTGCCTGTCCTTGAATTCTCGAGTGTCAGATACGACGATGTGCCCGCGCTGTTCGAGGTGTATTTCATGGTCCAGTTCACAACCGAGTATGAAGCACCGTTGAATGTGCCGGTGTTTTTGCCGGTAACATTGCTTTTACTGTCATAGGTGTACTCAATTTTTGACAGAACAAAGCCGACCGGCAGCGTTGTGGGAAGCGTAGTCCCCTGCAGCTGGGATGCCGCACTGCCGCGTCCGTTCAGACTCACCGTCGTCACTTCGGTCGACGGATATTTCGAATCACCTTCGTAAGTCAGCGCCTTATCAACATTGGTCGTAATCTCATCGGCGTAGTTCGCCGGGTAGGTCGACAATGAAACATATCCCCGTACGGCTATAAGCGTTGTGCGTTTGTCATCATCATAAGAATAGCTCTTGACCACTATCGGTGTACCGACCGGCAGCGTCACCCCTTTTGCCTGTGCCGAAAGAGAAATAAGTGAGCCGGCTTTGGCACTCTCTGTCTGTTTAAGACCCTTCTCGTAAGTATACTCCGTGAATTTGTACTGGCCGGCGGCATCTTTCTCGCTGTCGAGAGTGCCGTCCCCGTCAGCATCTGCCGAGTACACATCATCCTTTGTAAGATTTCCGTCAGAGTCGTAGGTATACAGATGATGCAGATCCTTCGCAGTCGAAGGGCTGAGCGTCATGATCTTGCTCTCGTCAGAAGCATCGCAGACAATCGCAGAAGTTGCGAGTCCTTTACTATTGTAGCGGTACTTGATGATATATTCCGAACTTCCGCTTGCGGTATTGTCCGCGGTAACACGAGTTTCGCTCAGCTGAAATTTCGTAACGCCCGTCTCGCCGTCAGATCCGGAAACGCCTGTGTCAGCCTCGCATGAGAGAAATGAGACCGACAGGGCAATACACAGGAGCGAAACGGATATTGTTCTTACTTTATTGTTCATTTTTCGCCTCAATTATTATAAATTATAATTTGTATTGAACCCCGAAAGCAATATTCAGGATGTTCTTCGCATACGTCTGCTCCGCATCGCTTGCAGGCGCATCAGCCGAAGTGAGATTTTCAGTATAATTTGTATAAAATCCTTTCGATATACCGAGATTGAGGGTGAGATTGTCTATCACCTCGTACATCGCACCGGTGCCGACGGTAATTGACGAAAGCGGATAATCAAAATCGCTCATATATTCGTCTGTTGCCCGTACCCCTACGTAAAGCACACCGGCGCTCACTTTAAGGTTCGGCAGCAGCGCGTAGACTACCCCTACCCCGATCTGGTAGGTATCCTCAACATTCTCCTCAGCCCCCTCCCAGTCTGCCAACGTTTCCATGAAATAGTCGAACGAAGTCGACACATTAAGCTGGGGTATGACATTGTACCCGATTCCAGCCGATATGTAACCGGGCAGATCCCTGCGTTTCTTGGCCTTATCAGGAAAAAGTCCGGTGCCGTCAACCTTGGTTTCATTTTTGAACTCGAGTGCGACCGCGCTGGTATACTTCAGAGCAATGATAAGGTTGTTATCAAGAAGAGCTACATCCATCCCCGTCACGAAGCCGAAACCGGATGCGCTTGATTTAGTGTCCAGTTTCACCGATTGATCAACACTCTTGGTGATATTGCCGTACGTAGCATCGTATCCCTTCAGCGTGGCGGAATAATTCATATGTCCGCTGTATTCCTTCTGGGCGTTCACATAGCGGCCAGCGAGGGCGAATGAGAAGATATCATTGAGCGCAAACGCACCGCCGAGCATTCCCTGCATATACATAGAACTGCCCTCGAGCTTCATCTCGTCGATCTGGACATCAGTCACCGTCAGGGTCTGTGTTCCGTAAATAGGAAGTGTCACCGTCTTTTTGTCACCGAGTCCCTTCATCGCGAGAAGCTGCATCAGCGGAAGACCGTCACCATACTCCAGACCGCCGCCGCCCCCGACGATATTGAATGCCCCGAACGCGCCCCAGTTGTCCTTTTTGTACAACAGATACACATCGGGAAGTGTCGGTGTCATTTTATCCGATTCGAAGTTTTTTGAAAGCCCAAGCGACTCGCTTTCAACCCCCATTTTATAGCTCTTGAGAATGGTCTGGCTGCCCGCATTTGCGTAAAAGCCGTCCTCAAGTTTCACCACACCGGCCGGATTGTAAAATACGGCGTCGGCGCTGTCACATGAGGCGTTACGCGACATCGAGCGGATGTACTCAGGACTCGCGTTGGTGAGATTGTCGGTTCCGTTTGCAAACAGTATTCCGCCGCAAAACATGCATGCGGCCAGAAACAACAATCCCGCTGTGGTTATTTTCATAAATTCCTCCGGTAGTTTGAACTGCAATGAATTTTCATCAGCTGTCGCGGTTCACGAATTTTTAGTACACAACACGCACATAAGGCATGATATACGTGCCGGATTTTCCGCCGGAGTGTACTGACAATCCGCAAAACCGCTTAAAACTGTCAAACTGATTAAAATACAAATTTATATGAGGATACCGCCCTTCGATGCATCTGTCCGATAAAAAAAATTGCGGGCGACTGTGTACTAAGGGAAGGATCAACTGCACAGACAGTCAACCGATTTTCAGAAAAGAAGCATACCATTGTCTAAAATAATAGTGATTTAAACGAGAAATATTGTCCAAAACTCATTAATTATTTCAATTCCTTACAAGTCTATAAAACAATAACATCACAATTTTTAGTAAAATTTTTTTATTAGTTACTTCAATTAATTGGCATCAAAAAAACACTATCCATTTGATATACCTTTTTGTTATTAAATTTTACTTAATACCGGTGTTTTCAACTCTCCCCTGTCTCACAAATTTGCAATCGCCGGCAGAGAGCTGCATTTCCGATTTTGATAATGGAAACCCTAAAAACTGGCCCTTTCATTTACCTGCGGCGAAGCCGTCATATCGGCCTCGAAAAATTCCTTGCGGTGTTTAATAATGACGCTTCGCGCCAATAAATGACGCTTCGCGCCAATAAATGACGCTTCGCGCCGGCAGCAAAGCAGCTCGTAATATAACGGATCGGGAATAAAGAGGTATTAGCAGATATGCAGTTTGTTTGCCCGCTTTCCGGCTGACGAACAGACTGCGCACGTTGAAAACAGGATAGTTGTCAGTATGCTCAGGAGTGATGATGACAAAGATGTGCGCTTGCCGCACGTACCGTTTTTGTATGAGCGCCGGGCTCCCATTTCACCGCCGGAAATGAGAGCCCGGGATAATCTCAAATGTTCACAACTTCTCTAAAAGGGTGCGAATCGTCTCAGCGGCCTTGTCGGGTTCAACAAAAATCTGCTCGCTGCTTTTGCGGATCTTCACTTCCAGTTTGCCCTCCGCAAAATATGTTTTGCCGCAGGTTATTCTCAGCGGCAAACCTATCAGATCGGAATCGGCAAATTTGATGCCGGGGCTTGCCTTGCGGTCATCGTAAAGCACCTCAAATCCGGCTTTCAGCAGCGTATTATAGAGGGCGTCACACTTCGATAACTCTTCTTCACCCTTGGCGAGCGAAATCAGATGAACCTGAAAGGGGGCAACGGACGCGGGCCATACAAGCCCCTTATCGTCATGATGCTGTTCGACAACGGCCGCGAGTGTCCGGGTGACACCGATACCGTAACAGCCCATAATCGGCGATACAGCCTTTCCGCTGTTGTCCAGTACGGTCACATTCATCGCCTTCGTATATTTGTAACCGAGCTTGAAAATGTGTCCCACCTCAATTCCCTTTGTCTCTTTCATGGCTGCACCGCACAGCGGACAGCCGTCACCCTCATGCGCGGAGACAATATCGGCGCTGTTTTCGACGGTAAAGTCGCGCCCTGCATTGACATTAATGTAATGCACATCCTTCTCATTTGCACCGGTGATGGCATTTTGAATGCAGAGAACGCCCTTATCGAAGATACACTTCACCTTGACGCCGACAGGCCCCGCAAAACCCACGGGAGCGCCGGTCACGCGTTGAACCGTCTGATCATCGGCAAGCGCAACCTCGCGTGCGCCGAGCGCGGAAGCGAGTTTGACCTCATTGATCTCTCTGTCACCGGCGACGACGGCCATTACGGGCTCGCCGTCAGCAAGGTAGATTATCGATTTAAGAAAGAGTCCCGCCGTCGTCTTGAAGAAGTCGGTGAGCTCATCTATCGTCCGGACATCAGGGGTCGGACACTTCTCAAGAGGAAGAGCCGCTTTGGGATCAATATCCGCTGTACTCCGGGCGAATGCGGCCTTCTCCTGATTTGCGCGGTAATCGCACGATGAACAGATAAGAAGAGTCTCCTCACCCACTTCAGAGGCAACCATGAACTCTTCAGAGGCGGATCCCCCCATTGTTCCGCTGTCCGCCTGCACGGGAATCGTTGCAAGACCGCAACGGTCGAAAATTTTACGGTAGGTCGATGCCATCGTATTGTACGAGGCATCCAGCCCCTCCTGATCGATGTCGAATGAGTAGGCGTCCTTCATGATAAACTCTTTGCTTCGTATAACCCCGAATCGCGGGCGAATCTCATCCCTGAACTTCGTGTTAATCTGATAGACGTTGCAGGGAAGATCGCGGTACGATGATACGATCGTGCGCACCGCATTGGTAAAGGCCTCTTCGTGGGTCGGCCCAAGCGCGTACTCCTGCGCATTGCGGTCTTTTATGCGGATCATTTCGGGGCCCATGGTGAACCAGCGGCCCGACTCTTTCCAGAGATCCGCCGAAGTGAGTTCGGGCATGAGAAACTCGAGGGCACCTGAATTATCCATCTCATTACGCACTATTTCGGTGACCTTACGCAGGGCACGCAGGCCGAAGGGCAGGTATACGTACATCCCGGCCGATTCTTTTCTGATAAGCCCTGCCCTGACCATGAGGCGGTGACTCGAGACATGCGCGTCCGCGGGGTCCTCTTTCAATGTGGGCAGTAAATAACGTGTCTGGCGCATTCTATCTCCTTATTCTACGGTTACCAGCCACCCTTCTGTATCGGGGGCATCGCCGGTCTGTATCTGAGTGTACTGCTGATAAAGTTTTGTGAGGACCGGACCTGCCTTTTCGGGCGACCCGAAAGTAAAGTCCCTCTCCCTGAAGCGCACGCGTGAAACCGGAGTGATGACCGCGGCGGTACCGACTGCGCCTACCTCATCGAACTCTGAAAGCTCTTCGACGGGGATGGCACGGCGTTCAATTTTCATTCCATTCATTTCAGCGATACGCACGAGAGTCTTGTTGGTGATACTTTTCAGGATTGAGGGTGAATCCGGTGTCACGTATGAATTACCCTTGATTGCGATGAAATTGGAAGTGCTGAACTCGTCGATATACTTGTGTTCTTTGGGATCGACATAGAGGCCGACTGCATATCCCTTCTCGTGAACGAATTCGCTTCCGGGAAGACCCGCAGCGTAGTTTCCTCCGACCTTGCAGTCGCCCACACCGTGCGGTGCCGCTCTGTCATAATTCTCCACCACCAGCGACTCGACAGGTTTGAAGCCGCCTTTATAATAGGGGCCGACGGGGGTGACGAGAATAAGAAACATGTAATCCGGTGCGGGACCGAGGCCGACTTTTGCGCCCATTCCCACAAGCAGGGGTCGTATATAAAGACTCGCTCCCGTTCCGTAGGGGGGAACAAAGCGTCTGTTCGCAGAAACTACTTTTTTCACACAATCGATAAACATCTCTTCGGGAATACGCGGCATGATGATACGGTCCGCGGTAAAGTTCATTCTCTTTGAATTTTCATCGGGGCGGAAAACAACCACTCTGCCGTCACGGGTGGTAAAAGCCTTCAGGCCTTCAAATGCCTGCTGCCCATAGTGAAGAGAGGGCGCGGCGATATGAATCGGTACCGTCACCTCACTTGAGAGCTCGGGAGTTGACCAGGATTTGCTGCTTGAGGTGAAATGGCTTCGCAGATTGTAGTCGGTTTGGACATACGCGAACGAGAGATTCCCCCAGTCAAGATCAGCCTTTGTACTTTGCATATAAACCTCACAAAATTATAAAATTGCAATCACTACGCCTGGCGGCCGTTTCCGGTGTCTAGCTGACGCCGATGTTATTCATGATATAGCTTATGTGCTCAAACTCCTCAGCCGTATCAAGCAGGAACACCAGGCCGTATTTTTTATCATCGCGCCACACCACCTTCGCCGACAGGGAGATATCGTCCCCCTTGCACAGGTGCAGCACTATTTTATCGTCTCTTTTGAGCACATGCTGCATCTCAACGCATGCGCCGGTAACCGAAATGTTTTTCAGCTCACAGGATATTCTGTTCTCAAACGAGTTTCCGTAGACGATGTAGTCGCCGTGGCACTCAATACGATCCTTTATCCTTCGTTCAGTCACTGCGCGTTCCTTTTTTTAAACTTTCCGGTATCAGTAAATATCAATCGGCCCTTCCGTATCGCCCTCGATGAACTGACGGGCATAGGGGTCGTTTTTATTAAAAAAAAGTTCTCTATGTGCCTGATAGGCAATTTTCCCATCATAGAGAAGGATGAGCGAGTCGGCAATCTTCTGAGCAAATTTAAGATCGTGAGTCACCACCACTGAGGTGGTGCGGCTCTGCGCCCGTATCGAAAGAATCAGATCGGCGATCTGATCGGTCAGAATCGGGTCGAGGCCCGCCGTAGGATCATCGTAAAGAAGAATCTGCGGCTGCAGACACAGCGCCCGGGCAAGACCGGCGCGCTTCTGCATACCGCCGGAAAGCTCTGAAGGATACTTTTCACCGGCATCGCCCAGTCCCACCTTCTCAAGCGAATCGCCGACAAGCCTGCGGACACCCTCCTCGTCCACCCGTCTGCGGCGAAGGCCGAAGGCGACATTGTCGAAGAGATTCATAGAATCGAACAGCCCGCCGCGCTGAAAAACGTAGCCGGCCATGGCGCTTTGCGCGCGCGCATCATAAAGATTATCCGGTGAGACATCCTTCCCGTCTATCTGAATGCGTCCCGACGAGGGGGGAAGCAGTGCCGCGAGTGCCTTTAATAGGACGCTCTTGCCGGAACCGTTTTTTCCAAGCACAACAAGAATTGTCGAGCGGTCAACAGAAAAACTGACCGAATCGATCACCATCTGCGCACCGAATGCGACTGTCAGATTTTCAACACTAACCATTAATCTGCCCCGGAATAAGGCTTCCCCCCATTAACTCGGAGAAGGCCGGAAAAATGATTTATCACTGCCGCGGGCATCACCCCGGTTGCGCGGGCATCACCGGTAACGTCGAAGCTCATATTCGCGCAGCGATTCGAGAATATTCAGATACGATATATACCGCTCCTCATCGACAATGCCCTCTTCAACGGCATCCTTCACCCCGCATTGCGGTTCACGGTCATGCAGACAATCGGCAAACGCGCAGTCGTGCGAATATGAGGCGAACTCGTAAAAATATCGGGCAAGATCGGTCGATGTGATGTCGACAAGGCCGAACTCTCTTACCCCCGGCGTATCAATTATGTCGAGCCCCGCCTCGGGGGTGTACATTATCACGTTGGTGGTCGTGTGGCAGCCTTTGCCGCTCTTCTCGGATATCACGTTTGTGCGCAGCGACAGCGAGGGGAACAGCGCGTTGAGAAGCGAACTCTTGCCGACGCCCGAGTTGCCGGCAAGGATGGTGCGCCGGTGAGAGAGGGTGTTGTAAAGCTTATCCATCTGGTATCCGTTACGGGCGCACACGTCAATCAAGGTAAGGCCGCTCGAGGCGTAATAATCTTTCATCGCATCCTCAAGTTCGGGGATGGCGAGGTCGTATTTGTTTATCACCAGCACCGGCGCGATCGATTCGCGTATCGCGCGCACGGCGAGCCGGTCGACGAAACGGGGGTTGATCACCGGCTCGGCGTAGGACTGGATGATCAGCAGCTGGTCGATATTTGCGGCGATGAGATCTTCGCGGGTGTTTTTGCCCTTCTCCTTGCGGGAGAATTTGTTCGTACGATCGTTGACCGATTCGATGCAGTAATCGGAATTGTTGAGGCTTACGGTGACAAGATCGCCCACTGCGGCGGGATTGGCGAATCCCTTCAGACGGGGATCGAGTTTGATGCTGCCGCGAAGTGTGCAGTCGTATTCGACGCCGTCGACACGTACGGTATAAAAACGGCCGAAAACCCGTACCACTGTTCCTTCACAGAGCATTACGCGGGACTCCTTATCACTTTTGCCGCGGATTCGCGGCAGGCGGCCTGAACAGGAGCCGCTTTTCTCCAGACTAGAAATCAGGAGACTACATATCAACCACTTTATCGACCCTTTACTCAGCCGCTGTTTTTTTCACTCTGAAGCAAAAAACAGGGCACGCGAAGCCGTGCCCTGTTTTTTATCTCTTTTGTAATAAAGAGTTCCCGTCACATCCTGCAGAAAGCGCGTAAAGCACACTCTACTCTATAACAAAGGTTTCATCGTTGAATTTCAGGGCCGCGACCGCGGAGCTAACGATTGGGTCTACCTCGTCGATATCGAGCTCGTCAGCACCGGCCCAAGAGGGTGCCGCCGTCAATGTTCCCGAGCTTGTTCCGTCACAGGTACCGGCAAAGCCGCCTTCGTCGAAATACGCGGGATTGACGAGTTTCAGTACGTACATCATCGATGAAAGATCGGCATTCTCAGGCTCAACCGAAGCATAATGCGCCAGCAGTTTCTCGGTATCCGTATTGGTGAGCTCTGCAGCCGTTGCGGCGCTTAGTGACGCCGCACTCTTCCAGTTTGCATAAGTCGCCGCTGACACATCCCTCTTCAGTTTCTCGGTCATCCACGTCAGAAAGACTTCGCGTACGCTGTACGAGGCAAACATGGTGTCGGTAGTCGCGAGATCCGCCTTCGGAAGTGCGAGCTGCAGAACAGCCTTGTCCGCTTTCTCGCCGCCCTTTCCCTCATCATCGTAACCGATGGCGGTAAAATTGTAGACCCGCGCCTCGGTTTCAGGTTTATCATTATCTGGCTTGACTGCCGGTATGTAGTAGGCGCCCGCAAGCGATAGTATTCCATTTTGAGTTGACGCATTCACCTGCACAGTGACCGGTTCGGATGTATCTGTTCCCAGATCGATCGCAAGTACGCTCATGGTCTTTTTATCTGCGGTACCGTCAAAGGTCACATCCAGCTTGACATCGCTTTCCTCCGGATCAGGGGCGTTGGCCATATTCCAGATTATTCTGCCCTTGGCAAGTTCACCCACCCAGGTAATATGTGCGACAATCACCAGCCGCTCAATCGAATCGGCGGGATCGGTAAAGTAGACATCAACCCTGGTGTCATAGCCGGCGGTGTCCGCTCCCCATACAACTTTAGTAGGGTCATCCGCGTCCGGAGAGGGATTCGTCCATTCACCGGAATCACCCTGAGAGAGAACATTCTTTTCGAGCGAATCAACGGTCTCCGCCACCTGACGGGCTATATCCTCTACGCCGCCGACTGTATCCCTTATACCGTCATAAACGGACAAGATCTGATCGCTCTGTGCACGCGAACCCCGCTCTGCCGAGCTCGCACTGATGCAGCCCGGTATATTCACCAGACTGTTAAGCACACTCTTACTATTTTCGCCGCCTGAGGTGTCCTTGTCATCATCTTTTGAACTCTCGCCGCACGAGCTGACAGCCAAAATACAGGCAAAAAAGAGCGGTGCAGCTTTTCGCAAAATTAAAGAGATGGGGGTTTTGCCGCGATTCAAACTCGCCCCGTGGAACTGCCCATTTTTCTCACTCATATCTTCACTCCTTCATAATTTGGACAGGCGCCCTGAGTACCGATTAACGCCTGAAAGTAAACTTGCTGTTCAACTGCGGGCTGACCGAACTAGTGTAAAAACAATATCCAGGCAAAAGTAAAAATGACCGGCTTCACTTTGCAAAATGAGCAGCATAGAATAAGATTACAGATCACAGGAAAAAAATCTACTAAAAAAAAGAATGAAATCCGGAGCTGCAAAAGATACAAAACTCTCTCCGCGGTAATTACTTGCCGCGGCATATCATTGCGCAACGCGTTATTGCTGATTAAAATCTTCTTGTGAGTTGGAATTGAGCTCGGTCAGATGAGAAAAGTAACGGGGGGGAATGTACCGGTTTCGAAGACGGAGATTTTTCTTCGGCGCGATTGAGACAGTTTTATAATAGCGTCTCCACAGGCCCTGGAAAAAATTCTCGTCGTCGGCCATCCCGGGCTGGTACTCAATGGTAAAGGGGAGAATCTCATACCCGCTTTCGGTCGAAAGCGCGGCGATCCCCCTTTTCAGATCGTGAATTATCCACGGTTCACCGCCCATTCTGTCGTAAAAATGGGGAGCTATTACCGGTACAATATTATGCTGCGGTTCGATTGCGGCGTAATAGACATTATTTTCAGTATTGGCAAAACGCGTCAATCCCATAAAACGATGGGCCTCACAGACCACCTTTCTGCTGAGTGCATGTGCCGCGCGCACAGCCTCGTGCGATTGATAAAAATCAACCTGCTTTCCCATCGAAAAACCGAGCAGCAGATAGCGGTACATCACCCCCCCGAAGCCGTCGCACTCAGACAGATAAAGAAGCCCTGCCCGGTAGAGTGAATTTCGTGAAATCCTCTGCACGATTGCCCCTGAGACCTCTCGTGCGATCTGATCATCGGCATGGATGCGCAGGTACTCATTGAACAGCCCGCCGTTCTGCTCACAGCTTATCTCGGGCGAACGCTCTTTGGCTTTACACGCATGATAAAAGGCACTCAGAAGCCCCTCCCACGAGCCGTCATAGAGATAGATATGATCCTGCTTATTTGTCATTTGCCGCCCCCTGCATTATTGACAATAATTTGAGTCTTTCTGTTTACTGTTCGTTCAACCGATGCAATTGGGCTGACAATCAGTACAAGCCCTTCATTGCACAATTAAAGGGATAAAGCTCTCTTCGTTCGGCACAACAGCCGCATATGATGCAGCCCCCTCGTTTGCAAAAAGGGGAAGCTGCAGCGCCTCCTCATAGGGGTTGCCTCCCGCTTCAAGCATGAGAAGCCGCTGCGGCAGCCGACGGTAATCACCGTCACGGCTGTCAAAAAACTTCCCCTTGCAGGTTATGAAGAAGCGCGCACGTTTCATCACCACGCCGATTCTTTTCAGATCGGCAAAATCGAGCTGCGCAAATTTACGCGAGGCAAAAATACGCTGCGCTGAATTAACGCCGATGCCCGGAACCCGCAGCAGCTGTTCAAGAGCAGCTCTGTTCACGTCAAGGGGGAACAGATGAAGGTTGCTGATCGCCCAGAAGGCCTTGGGGTCAAGGCGCAGATCGAAATTGGGATTTGCCTCACTCAGAAGCTCGTGCGCCTGAAATCCGTAGAAACGCAGAAGCCAGTCCGCCTGATAGAGCCGATGCTCACGCAGAAGCGGCGGCGCGACGACAGGAAGAAGACTTTGTTCTCCCACAGGTATGTAGGCGGAATAGTAGACGCGGCGCATCGCCAGACGCCGGTAGAGCGACTCCGAAAGCGTTATAATGGTTCTGTCGCTGTCTTCGCTGGCGCCGATAATCATCTGCGTGCTCTGTCCCGCCGGAATAAATTTGGACGAGGCGGTGCTCGGAGATCTTTGCGGCGATCTCAAAGCTGAGCCGCCCGCTAATCGGGCGAGGCCGTTCATATTCGAGATCTCACCGGCAACGTGCCGCATCGCCCCGACAAGGCTCTGCTTGTTCTTCTGCGGCGCAAGCAGGGCGAGACTCTTTGCGCTGGGCAGCTCTATGTTGAAGCTGATGCGGTCCGCCAGAAATCCGAGCCGCCGGATAAGTGCTGCGTCCGCACCGGGTATGCCCTTTACGTGAATATAGCCGTTAAAACAATGGCGCTTACGAAGAAGCTCGATGGTCCGTATCATCATCTCGGTCGAGTAATCGGGCGTGCGGTGAACCGCAGAGCTGAGAAAGAGCCCTTCTATATAATTGCGCTTGTAAAAATTAATGGTTATCTGCGCAACCTCTTCGGGGGTGAGCGATGCGCGGGGAATGTCGTTGGAGGCCCGGTTGACACAGTAGGCGCACTCATAGGCGCATTTGTTCGTCTGCAGAAGTTTAAGCAGAGAGATGCAGCGACCGTCTTCAGCCCAGCTGTGGCATATGCCGAAACTCTCGGTATTACCGATGCCGCCGGCCTTGTTTTTGCGCGAGCTTCCGCTGGAGGCGCACGAAACGTCATATTTGGCCGATTCAACCAGTGTGGCAAAGCGCCGCTCAAGCGATTCTGTCTGCAAATCATCCCCCTATTTGTACTACACATACAACTGCTAAACAAATATTTAGTCAACAAATTTTTTCCAGTTATTGACCGCGATTAATCCAGCGATGGGATTCCCCGCAAATAAGATTACCTTTCCCCCCGCGACGAGGAGCAAAAAAAGGATTGCCCGACTTATCACTGTTTCTAATGTGGCCCGATCAAACAACTTCTTGTTATAAAACGGCGGCGAAACAATGAGCACCACATTTAATGTATCCGAAATTGAACAGAACGTGCATCTTCTCGATTTTGATAACGGAAAGAAACTCTACCTCGTGGGTACCGCACACGTCTCGCAGCAGTCGACCGAGCTCGTCAGCCGCATGATAAACGAAATCAAGCCCGATACAATTTGCATAGAACTCGACGAACAGCGCCACAAGGCCATGACCCAGAAATCGCAGTACGAGGATATCGACATCATCGAGATTATAAAAAAAGGACAGCTTTTCTTTTTTATAGGCCAGTTCCTTCTGGCCTCGTACCAGAAGAAGATATCTGAGAAGACCGGTTCAAAACCGGGCACCGAGTTTCAGAAGGCAAACGAGCTGGCTGTCGAGACGGGTGCGCGCCTTGTGCTTGCCGACCGCAATATCGGCGTGACGCTGAAACGCGCGTGGCGCCTCACCACTCTGGGCAGAAAATTCAAGACCTTCTTTTCGCTTCTTTTTGCGGAGGATGACAAACTTGCCGAGCAGGATATCGAGGCGCTCAAGCAGTCCGATGCGATCGATGAGATGATCAACGCCTTCGCTAAAGAGCTTCCCGACGCGAAAAGAGTGCTCATCGACGAACGCGATATCTATCTCTCGCACTCGATACAGAAAAATCTCGGCACCGTTACCGTGGCCGTTGTCGGTGCGGGCCATATTCCCGGAATTCTGACAAATCTCAAGCGTGATATTCCCGACAGCGAGAGGGATCAGATCAGCGTCATTCCGGAAGCGACCGCCTTCGAAAAGATTATGCCCTGGATCATCCCCGGCCTGATCGTGGCGGTCTTCGTCGCGGGCTTCTTTTTCGGAAACCGCGAAATGGCGGGTGAAGTCGCGATTTACTGGATACTCGTAACCGGCATACTGGCGGCACTCGGTTCACTGCTCGCGCTTGCACATCCCCTTACCATTATCGCAGGCTTCATCGGCGCCCCGATCACCACTCTTAACCCGGCCGTCGGCGTGGGCATTGTCACCGCGTTCGTACAGACGCTCGTATGCAAACCGCGCGTACGCGATTTTGAACAGATTCAGGAGGGGGCGCTCAAGCTCACCGACTGGTGGAAAAACCGCCTGACAAAGATCTTTCTCGTCTTTATTCTCTCGTCTATCGGCGCGAGCATCGGCACCTTCGTGGGTCTGCCCGCCCTTCTCAAGTTCTTCAATCTGTAAATAACTGCTGTCTCCGGTTATTCATCTGCCGCAGGATGAAATAACCGGATTTCAGCACTTGTGCATTCTTTATCCACATCCTCAATTTTACTTTCCGGTATCGCGACGAAAGTGCAACCCGCCGATTTACGGACAGCGCCGCCAGCCTCATCTCCCGCCGCATATGAATCACCGGCTGCCCTATAAAAAAAATGATGACATTTTTCAGAATATGTTTTGTTATAATAAGAAGGTGCTGAGCGGGTTTTTTTCGATGATACAGAGAAAATATTAGCCTGCATATCATAATTCAATACACGGGAGATATATATGATCACCAGAGAAAAAAACGAATCTGTCAGTATACAGGTAAGATTATCGACCTTATGGATTGTGGTGATGTTTACTATGGCCTTTGCGGATATTCTTACGTTTGTGCTGCCGGAGGCTTTAAAGGATTTGGTTACCGGCACGACCGATGTCGCGATTACCCAGGAACTGCTGCTGGTTATGGCAGTTTTAGTTCAAATTCCAATTCTGATGATCTATCTTTCACGAGTATTGCCTCGCAAGGCAAATCAATTGACAAATATAATAGCGTCCGTAATCACAATACTGTTCGTGATTGGCGGCGGATCATTGTATCTCCATTATTTTTTCTTCGCATCAGTTGAAGTGGCATGCATGGCAATGATTATCTGGTATTGCTGCAGATGGAAAAAAACAGATGATACTGCAAACACAGACTGATCGATTATCAAATCGGTGAAGTCTGCTTTCGGGGGGATATATGCCCCGCTTCCCCCGAACGCTGCGCTCTGACTTCAACCTCACCATCGCTATGGTTACGGCGTCATAAATGCACACCACGTTGATCGGCCGCACTGCGGACGGTTGTTACATTTTTATTTTTGATCACAGGAAACTTCAATGGAAAAATTTTTCGAAAAGTTCATTCGGGCACTTATCGACAGGCCGCTTCTTGTAAATTTACTGCTCATTTTTATCGTGATCACCGGCATCTATTCAATGATGAACATCCAGCGACTCGGTTTCCCGCGAATAGATCTGAACATACTGGAAATCTACACCACCTATCCGGGCGCCTCGCCCGAGGATGTCGAGCTGAACGTGACGAAAAAAATCGAAGAGGCGATCGAGGGTGTCAGCGACATCAAAGAGTATTCATCGGTCTCGCTTGAAAACCTTTCAGTCGTCAACGTCGTCATCGACGAAAGCGCGGAGGACAAAGAGAAGGTAAAGGACGATATCGAGGAAGCCATAAACAGGATTACCGATTTCCCTGAAGAGGTCAAAACCAGACCCAGCATTTTCGAGGAGAAATCCGACAGCTGGGCGATCATGACAATCGGATTTTCAACAGGAATTAGTAACCCCGCCAAGTGCGCTGAACTGGCCAAGTCACTGAAAGACGATTTGATCGAGCTTTCGAGCGTTTCGGGGGTCTCCATTCAGGGGGTATACGAAAACGAGGTGGCGATCAAGCTCAAAAAGAATCTTCTCGAGCAATACACGATCTCTTTCGAAGAGGTAATCGGTGCGATCAAAAACAACAAGATCCGTCTGTCGGCAGGTTCGCTTGAATCCTACACTACTGAAACAGGTATTGTGACCCTCTCTGAGTTTTCAAATGAAGAAGAGATCCGCAATATCATTGTGCGCATAAACGATGCGGGGAATTTCATAAGAATCGGCGATATTGCCGATGTCTCCCTGCAGCTCAAAGAGAGCGACGTCATCAGAAAGATAAACGGGAAATACGGGATCTGGCTGAATGTGACAAAACAGGGCAACGCGGATATTATCGACAGTGTCAAACAGATCAATCATGCGATCGATCGTTTCAAGAACAGCGGCAAGATCGATGCCGGGACAGAGATACTGATCCTTTCGGACATGTCAATCGATACCAGAAACAGATTGAACATCCTCTATTCAAATGCGGCGGTCGGACTCGTTCTCGTTCTCGCGATTCTTTTTCTCTTTTTTAATACAAGGCTCGCGTTCTGGACCGCGATGGGAATCCCCGTCGCCTTTTCGGCCGCATTCATCGTCGCAGCGTTGGCCGGCGTTTCAATAAACCGGATTTCACTTCTGGGCCTTGTTGTCGTACTCGGCATGCTGGTGGATGATTCCATCGTCGTCGCCGAAAACATTTACCGCCACCGGAAAGAAGGTCTGGACCCGAAAGATGCCGCCGCAAGGGGAACGGCGCAGGTTCTGGTACCGGTGCTGGGAACCGTTGCTACCACGGTAATCGCATTTCTTCCGATGTACTTCATTCCCGGTATGGCCTTCGACTTTTCAAGAGAGGTTCCCACCTTCGTAATCGCGATGCTTGTCGGCAGCCTGATTGAAGCGGTATTCGCCCTGCCGGTCCACCTCTCTCATTCAAAAAAAATTGAAAAAAGAAAAATCAGCCAGCCTATCGGCTCACCCTTTCTTCAGTATTGCGAGCGAGTATACGGCGCTTTTCTGAAGAAAATGCTGCGTCACCGCTACCTCTCGTTTGGCGCGATCTGCGGCATTTTTATCACCGCTCTTTTTCTCTCATCGCTCATGGTCCGCTTCGTCATGTTTCCCATCGACCAGTCGACCACTCTTCTTCTGTACGGCGAAACCAAAGCCGACAGTAAACTGAAGAATACAGAAGCGGTCATAGCACCGATTGATGAGATTATCGATTCACTTCCTGAAGGGGTTGTCCGCGCCTACGTTTCTCTGGCAGGAAGAAAGCACCGCTATTCAATGCAGACGCTGCCGAGCTATTTCAGTTATGAGATCACATTGACACCTTCGACCGAGCGCAAGATGACCGCTCTTGAGGTTAAAAACTATATTTTTGACGAAATCCAAAAGCGAGGACTGAAGGGGATCGAGTCAATTGACTATGAGATTGACGGAGGCGGTCCTCCCGCCGGCAAACCCGTCTCCATTGACGTGATAGGAAATGACAACACCAAAAGAGTCGCACTGATAAAAACGATTTCTGAAGATCTCAAGCTGATCGGTCTCACAGAGGTCGAGAGTACCTATCGCGAGGGAAAGTCAGAATTGCGGCTCACCCCCGACTACCAGCTCATCGCAAAGGGCGCGCTTTCTGTCAGCCAGATTGCCGGCGTGATACGGACGGCTTTTGACGGAACTGAGGTTGCCTATATGGAGACCGCCGATGAGCGCATCCCCTTTCGCGTGGTTCTCGATAAAGAGGGAATAAACGCCGAGCAGCCGCTTGACGGGTTGTACACCATCAACAACAGGGGAATAGTAATACCGGTTGAAAATCTTCTGCGAAAGGAAATGACCGTCTCCGCGCAGAGTATCTTCAGGCACAACGGCAAGAGGAAAAACACGATAACCGCAAACCTTCCTGAAAAAATGACCGCTGCGCAGGTCTATGCAATTTTGTCAGAAAAGTACAGGAGTTTTGAAAAGGTTAATCCCGGATTCAGGATCAACCTCGGCGGTGAAGCAGAACAGAGTAATCTCACCTTTCAGCGTATGATTTTCGCGATCGTTCTCGCACTTCTCGGGGTATACTTCGTACTCGTACTGCAGTTCGGTTCTCTGATACAGCCGGCGATAGTTATCTCGGCGGTTCCCTTCGGATTAATTGGAATACTGTTCGCATTCGGCATTCAAAGACTCGATCTTTCCATGCTTGCGCTTGTGGGGATAATGGGATACGGCGGCGTCGTCGTCAACAACTCGCTCATACTTGTCGAATTCATGAACAACGAGAGAAAGCGCAACAGCGGCGCGGATTTCATTGATAATATTGTCGCCGGTTCACGATCGAGATTGACGCCAATTTTTCTTACCACGGTCACGACGGTGGTCGGTCTTGTTCCCACCGCATACGGGTGGTTCGGCGGTGTCGACTCATTCATTTCACCTATGATTATGGCGATGGCGTGGGGACTTATCATCGGGACGCCCGCAGTGCTGTTCATTATACCGATTCAATATGCGATTATCGAAGATATCCGGCGGCTGTTTATCGGCTTCTTCGGAAGAGCTGACAGCGGCATTCGCCGCAACCTGTAAAAAAACACAGCCGGCTATATCGCCCCACTCCATTTCCACCGTATGCGATATAGCCGCATAAAGATGTGATAATAATTTATCGACACAAATTTGATCTATTGTGTCGCGGGGGGATGCGCCGGAGTTCAGTAAAGAATAATCGTCCCGCAGGAAAGGCCTGCGATTCAGCCCTCAGATATGAAGGATCAGCTTTGCCATCGTGAAATAGATTACCACGCCGCCCATATCGACGATTGTCGCCAGTGCAGGTGATGAGAATACCGCCGGATCGATTCTGATTCTGGTGGCAATGATCGGAATAATCGCACCGAACAGTGTGGACCAGACCACCTGAATGGCAAGGGCCAGACCGATGACAAAGGCGATCGACAAAAGGGTGAATCCGGGAGCGATCTGTGAAGGGTTTGTCAGAAGATGCACCCGCAGAAACGTGATCAAGCCCAGACACAGCGCAAGCAGAGAACTGACGACAAATTCCTTGCGCAGGACTTTCAGAAAGTCCTGCGGCTGCAGCTGATTAAGCGCGAGCGAACGCAGCACCACTGTGGCGGATTGCGAGCCGGTATTTCCCCCCGCGGCATTTAAAAGAGGCATATAAAAGGCAAGTATAATCAGCGACTCAAGCGTCTTCTGGTAGCCTTGAATGATCATCCCCGTCAGAATGCCGAAGAAGCCCAGAATTATCACCCACACCACGCGCTTTTTAAAATGGGTCATGATGCTTATATCAAGATACGGCTTCTCCTCGACAGGACCGCTGATCGCCATGAGGCGTTCCATATCCTCGGTCTGCTCTTCGCGCATGATGTCGATCGCGTCGTCGTAGGTGATGATGCCGAGCATCTTGCGTTCACTGTTCACCACGGGAATCGCGAGCAGATCATAGCGGTTTATCAGATTGGTGGCGCTCTCCTGGTCATCGGTCACACCGGCGTAAATGATATCGGTCTTCATGATGTCAGAGACGAGTTTACGCGGCGGGGTGAGGATCAGCTTACGCAGCGATACGAAGCCCATCAGTACACCCTCATCGCTGAGCACATAGGTGTAGTAGACAGTCTCTTTCCCCGGCGCAATTTTGCGAATCCTCTTGATCGCCTGCGCAACCGTGTCCTTTTCGTTGAGCGCGACAAAATCCGAGGTCATCAGAGCGCCTGCGGTTCCCTCTTCGTATGAAGTAAGATGCAGAACGTCGGCGCGTTCGCGGGAGGGCAGATAGGTCAGCAGCTTGTCAGCGATGTTCTTTTCAAGATGAAGAAAAAGATCCGCCCTGTCATCCTTCGACATGGGGGTGAGCAGGTCAAGGACGTGGCGCTTGAGACCGCCGCTGATCATCTTCACCTGAACATCCATTTCCAGATAGGTGAAAATTTCGGCGCGCCGGTGTTCATCAAAGAGATTGAGAACCTTCCAGATATCGGATGGGGGCAGCGGCACAATGAGTTCAGCGGCCTCTTTCTCATGTATTTCACTGAAGAACTCTTTCAGGAACGTGTAGCTTTTCTTTCTGAGAAGATCACGAATTTCGGGTACAAGCAGAGTGTTCACCATAGTACGCCCCCCTGAAGATCACATATTGCCGTTCGGCTGAAAGCCGTTCCCCGCACCAATAAATCGCCCCGTGAGAATTTCCCGCATCCTTGAAAACGGATTCGGGAAATCACCTGTTACGCTGTTACGCAGCTTTACGGTTCACAAAGCACCTTGCTGCGCAAGGGTCAAATGATCCCCCTGCAACAGGCGACTAGTCGTGAAGCGTACAATTTTTAGAAATTTTATTCAAGACGAGTATTTGTAATAGTGTAAAAACCATGCGCCGAAACGGGCAAGCCCGTCTTCTATTCCGATACGCGGCCGGTATCCGGTGGCACGCTCAAGCAGTGTGATGTCGGCGCACGTTGAAGGCACATCCCCCGGCTGCATGGGAAGCATCCGTTTGCGGGCCTTTCTGCCGAGCACCGATTCGAGCGTTTCAACAAATCGGTCAAGCCGCACGGGAGAGTTGTTGCCGATATTGTAGATGCGGTAGGGAGCGCGGCTCGTCGCCGGATCGGCGGCAAGGGTATCCCATCCGTCATTTCGCGCAGGGATACAATCGATCAGGCGTACAATGCCCTCTACGATATCATCGACATAAGTGAAATCGCGGCTCATGTCGCCGTTATTGTAGATATCGATCGGCTGATCATTCATGATCGACTTCGCAAATTTGAAGTATGCCATGTCGGGACGCCCCATAGGACCGTAGACGGTAAAGAACCGAAGTCCGCTCACGGGAAGATCATAAAGATCGGCGTAGGCGTGTGCCATAAGTTCGTTGCTCTTTTTCGTCGCAGCATACAGCGAGACGGGATGATCGACATTATGATGCTCGGAAAAGGGTGATTGCGCATTAATGCCGTAGACGGATGATGAGGAGGCAAAGATCAGATGGCGCGGAGGACGGCTGCGGCACAACTCGAGGATGTTCGCGAAACCGACAAGATTGCTTTGTATGTAGGCGGAAGGATTTTCAATCGAGTACCGGACACCAGCCTGAGCTGCCAGATTGATTACGACGTCGAATCCGTCCGCGAAAACAGATTCAAGTGATGTGTAATCGCACAGATCGCAGCGCACAAAACGGTAACTGCCTGATGCGTGCAGAAACGAGTTGCGATACTCTTTGAGTGATACGTCGTAGTAGTCGCAAAGATTATCGACTCCGGTCACATAATGTCCCTCGGCGATCAATTTCGCAGAGAGAAAGTGTCCGATAAAACCGGCCGATCCTGTCACAAGAATTTTCATGGCAAAACTCCCGCGGGCACAATAATTATTGAGAATCTCAAAAAGAATCCAATCAACCCGGACCTCGAAAAATTTTCATGAAAACCGTGCTATTATCCCAGTTGAAGGTGATTCTTCGAGGCCCCCGATATTTCAATCACTGCAGGGTATTTCAAAAACAAACCCCCGGGATTTCCGGGGGATACGTATTCGATATTTCCTTTTCTATCATCGCGCTCTCACGCTTTCAGCAGGAGAGCGCTCACTGACCGCCTCTCTCGTAACAACGCAAAACTGCTGAATTTATGACCGCGCACAAGAATCAAACGCAGAATCCGCAAAAGTCCGGACAGAATCAGTAATCTGTTGAATCCATCATGAACTGTTTGAGAGAGTCATCAGTATCCTTCGAATTTTTCGTGTAAGTCTCGGCAATCGTCAGGATTGTATAATAAAAATATGAGAGATGTTTCACGTAGAAATCACGGCGTATTTCATTTGCCACGGGAAAGGCATCGACATTTCTCACTTCGGAAAGCTTTCTGTTTTCAACTATCTTCTTGCCGTTTTCCTTATGGGTAAAGGTGATGTCATCAGTTCCTTCACTCGTCGGGGAGGGATCAACAATCAGAACCTCCTCTTCGTAGGATGCGTCATAGTTTCTCACCCAGATTCTGGATTCAAATTTTGAAGCGCTGCCCCCGGAGACATAAATTTTGAGCGACTTCGTTCGCATACCGACTATCTCGCTTGTGCGCTCGTGACGGATAAATGTGTGTCTGACCATCTCGATGGCATCATCCGTTTTTTTATAATCAGTCCTATAGGGGAGAATCTTGATTTCATTTGCTTCCTGAAGATTATAATTCTTTACCACATTACTGATATTGGTCGAAAACTGGACTATCTGTTTATCCAGATCTCTTTTGGCCCTCTCAATGCCTTCATTCTGATTTGAGCCTGAGCCGGTAGTCGTCTGTGCGAAGAGAAGCGAGGTTAAAATCACAGACAATGCAAGAGTAATAACGCGTTTCATATATCCCCCAAACCTGATTGTAAAGAAAACACTATTGAAGGTCACTCAATAAAATCTCTTTTTCATTTCAAATCGAATGAAAGATGCAGACATTTCCATGCTTCGTGACCGCCGGGAAGCATCAGAATTTATTTTATGAGACTCCCCATAATTTTATCTTCCCAGAATTAAAAAACAACGGGCAAAAAACAAGAAAAAAAGCCTGATCATACTGATTTTTTATTATAGATGGACTTTACACTCATTATCGGGATTTTCCGGTACAATATTTAGCAGAGTATCCGGAAAATCACCACGGAAGCGGTAGAAAACCCTGATGAATCTTTTTCGCGCACATTGCATTGCCCCTTGAGTACACAAATGATGCAATCGCAAAATAAAGAACCCCGGTGTTTTGCGTCAAAATGACAACACCGGGGTTTAAAGGATTCAGCATCATACACATTCACTGACCCGCTGAAAGCACAGTCAACTGGTATCAATGTTTTTCACTCACGAACGTCAAATCATGAAACATGATTATGGTCCGAAAGCCGCCGTTCAATTCTTACGAGCGGCATCGTAATCAAAATCGCAGGTCTGTCCGTTACAGGTATAGGTTCCTTCGCATTCATAAGTCATGTCAAAACCACCGCTCACAGACATGGTCATCACCATGTCTATATCCCACGAATAATCATACTTTTTGTTTTCAAACCCAAGCTTGAAATCTCCGCTGTAGTTCATGATCATCTTGCAGGAGCTGTCGCTGATGACATAGTCGTACTTGTACCTGATGACACCGTTGAGCTGCATTGAGCCGTCATCGTAATCCCTGAAGGTGAGAGTCAGATCGTACGAGTAGTTTGAATTATCAACCATTTCAAAATTGCCGGTTATAGTCAGCCTACCGTCAGAAGAGCTCCAGTCTATTGTCTGATCGCCTTCCGCGCGGGCTGCAGTGGTCTTCACATTGGCAAAAGCATTATCCACTGTGGTCATAATAGATTTCGCCATATCGTTCGATTCGCTCTGGGTCGCTTCCCCCTGTTCGTAATCATCGATTACACTCGGCCCCAGATCTGCGCCGCCTGAAGAAGGGCCGTCATCATCCTTCTCCTCCTCAGCACAGGAGCACAGCGACAGAGCAAAAAAGAGAACAAACAGAAATGACAGAATTTTCCTGAACATCAAAAATCTCCTTTCGAACCTTGTTGACTCACAGCACTAAATGAGGGACATAGTGCAGCAGTGAACAGCTTCAGTTTCTTTTAACGGTAGCTATTGTTTTTGCCATGTCAAGGTAATTACATATACGATGGTTCGTCATTTCCAATCCGTGAGTAAGCGGTTATCTTATACAAAAGTATGCCGGCAGTAATAAGCAGCCCGGGCTGTCATGCAGATCTCTAGTATAAAAAATATTTGCAGCATTGCAGAAAAATGACCAATCATGAGCGGATAGATTGTATCATTAAGGTGTTGTGTGTGACTTTTGAAGCTTTGCGCTATTTTTCAGTTGCCAAATAAGTGAAATATCTCCACTGATAAAGAAGGCGATGCGGTCAGGGTCTGACCTTACCGCATCAGTGCGATGCAGATGTGTCCGTTTGAATAATAAGCGGCTCCTCAAGTAATCAGGCTTTTGCTTGATTACAAACTGCATCAGAAAGATTTCGGGCGGCATACAGGCCGTCTGTTTCAAAAAAAAGAGAGAACGCGGAGTTATGACCAGCTCGAATAAAAAAATAATGATCGTTGACCCCTCAGAGTATGCGGCAACCATTGCGCAGCTGCTGGAGGGCTATAAACTCGATTTTTTTCAAACTGCATATGACGCAATACTTGCGTTGAATTCAAACCGTTACGACCTGGTGATCTCAGAGGTCACTCTTCCGGGAGACAATTCGTTCGAATTATATTACTACATCCACAAGAATCTTCCCTATCTTCCGGTCATCATGATCACCGAGGATGACATCGATTCGCTCTTTCATGAGATTCTCCAGAACGGTATCGGAAACGTTCTGAACAAACCGGTTCAGCCCAAAGAGTTCGGAAACCTGGTCAACAAACTGCTCGGCCTTTCCCCTGTCTTCGGCCTCAAAAATTACATCAACAACATGACCGAACACAAAAAAATCCGGCTCACCAACTCTGAGCAGATAAACCCCACTATTCGGAAGATGACAAATATCATCACCGAGTGGGGATTCAACATTCAGAATATGATGATGATGCACCTCATTCTCAACGAGATCATCATCAACTCTCTTTATCACGCACACGGATTCACGAAACAGAAACTCAAACGGCTTCCCGTTACCCTCAGCGAGGGGGACTTTGTCGATATTCATTTCGGCTACAACAGCGATGAATATGCCCTCTCCGTAACTGATTACAAGGGTACGCTCTCTTCACAGATAATTCTTTCCAGCATTTATAATGTCATAAATCAGCGGCGCATTATTGAGGAAGCCGCCGTCACCGGCGATGTTTCAAGCCTTCAGCTTTCCGAGTCGGGCAGAGGCATTGAGCTTGTGCGTAAACTCGCAAAAGAGTACTATTTCATAATTGAAAAAGGCAAGCGCACAGAGACAATCCTCATGTTTGACAGCACCCACGAGTACGAGCAGGAGTCTTCAGCGGCGATAAAGATAATCGAGATAGAGTGAACTTACCGGCTGAATTCCGCGCGGCAATATGTAATCCACTTCCTTACAGGCAAGAGATCCATTTTCTGTTTCAATCGAAGATTACAGGGTGAGGCGGACGCCCGGGCGCTGTCGACGTGAGGATTACAGAAATTAATTTTATCTGTAATCCCCCCGTAACGGAGGCCGCATCAGTCGCCGTAACGGCGGTATGCATCGCGTCGTATAAAAGCGGGCACGTTAAGATCTTCGTTGGTCTGCTCGTACATTCTGTTCTGTGCGGTCTTTTTGATAGATTTGTTGAGGTATTCATAATTGATTGCACGCTCACTGCCGAGTGCAGTCTTGCGGTCCTGTTCGCGCAAGGCCTGCGCCTCGGGACCGCCGTGAATCAGATGAAGGGTTTTTTCGGCATCATAGACTTCGCGGGCGGCTTCGCGTACGGGATTCTTGAGCATATTGCGCTTCTTGTCAAATCCGGTCGCGATGACAGTCACACGCACGCGCTCGTCAAGCGCGGGGTCAATAGTGGTACCGAAGATAATATTGGCATTTGGGTCGACCTGACTGGTGATAAGCTCGGTAACCTCTGTAGCTTCATGAAGTGAAAGATCAGTTCCGCCGGCAATGTTGATGAGCACAGCCTTTGCGCCCTCGATATTTGTCTCCTCGAGAAGCGGGCTGTTAATCGCCATGCGTGTCGCGTCAAGAGCCTTCGTTTCGCCGCTTCCGATACCGACCCCCATGAGTGCATCCCCCGTCTCTTTCATGACGGTGCGCACATCCGCGAAGTCAACATTCACAAGGCCTGTAACCTGTATGATATCCGAAATTCCCTGAACACCCTGACGAAGGATATCATCTGCGAGCTTGAAGGCGTCATCTATCGGAGTTTTCTTATCTATGATTTTTAAAAGTAGATCGTTCGGAATGGTAATTATCGTATCAACTTTTTCTTTGAGATTGCGGATTCCCTCTTCGGCCCGCTCCATCCTGCGGCGTCCTTCGACCTTGAACGGCTTGGTAACCACTGCAACTACAAGCGCCCCCTGCTCTTTGGCTATTTCAGCCACAATGGGCGCGGCTCCCGTACCGGTGCCCCCTCCCATGCCGGCCGTGACAAAGATCATGTCCGCACCCTTCAGGAGCTTTTGAATCTTGTCGCGATCCTCATTGGCGGCGTCCCTGCCCTTATCGGGATCAGCCCCCGCGCCGAGGCCTCTTGTCAATTTATTGCCGATCTGTATCTGATTGGGTGCGAGTGATGCGTTAAGCTGTTGGGCATCGGTATTAACGACGATAAACTCGACACCCTCCATGCCGGTAGAGATCATCCGGTTAACTGCGTTGGTACCAGCGCCGCCCACCCCGACCACCTTGATCAGCGTGTTCAAAACCTTTTCTTCCTGCATCCGTAACATTTTCTCCCCCATTAATACGAGCAATTCTACATATTATGTCTCATTATGTCACCCAAAAAATATTTTTTAAAGAAAAAAAATGTAACGTCCATAGATTAGCAAGCCGATAAGCCGCGAAAACAAGGCTTTGAGAGTAACATTAATTAATTGGCATAGGGTGATATGCTAATTAATTAATGAAGGGGCAAGCCGAAACTTTGCGAAGAGGGACCATTCATTACCCGCTCTTACATTCACTGGTTGCACTTACCGCAGCCGGTTCAGCCCGGTTCCGGACTGCAGTTTTCCCCTGCATTTTTGGAAAATCAGCACCATCCCTGATTTCACCCGCTAACGGGATGCTTGTCAAAAAAAGATGACCCTCGGGCAGTCATTATATATACTGTAAACCGATTGTGCAGAAAACCAGAGCTTACACAGCAATGACCGGCGTTCCCCAGCGGACGCGCCGTTTGATATCATTGAGAGCATCTATTATGACGCCTTTTATTCGAGGATTCCGATTATGAGTGAAGAGCCGCACATCAAGCCGGAATATCTCTCATTTATTTCCGAGAGCTTCTGGCAGACGATTATTGATCACAGTTCTGAGGTTATCTATGTGGCTGATGAAGACGGCGTATTGCTGACAGTAAACAGCCGTTTCGCAGCCCTTATCGGTTTAACTAAAGAGGAGATACCAGGTAAAAAACGCGAGCAGATAATGGCCCCGGAGATTGCGGCGCAGCATCGCGCAAACGATATCAAGGTTATCAACGCCGGCGAAGCGGTAACTTTCGATGAGGAAAATATTGAGAAAGACGGATTACATCATTATACGACCATCAAATTTCCATTGCGGGATAAGGATTATAAGATATTTGCCGTTGCGGGAATCTCTACCGATATCACCGACCAGAAGCAGGCCCTGGATAGTCTCAAGCGTGAACGTCAGATTCTTGAAGCAATTTTCAACAGCGTACCGGGCATGCTCTACCTCTATGATACCGAGGGGCATCTGATTGAGTGGAACAGAAGACACGAACAGATGACCGGTTATACTTCAGAAGAACTCGCTAAGATGACACTCATGGACTGGTACAGGGATGATCCCGAAAGCCAGGCTTCGGTACTCAAGGGGCTGGAATCGACTGAGAAAAACGGTTTCGGTGAAGCCGAAGCGCTTCTTCAGTGTAAAGACGGAAGAAAGATCCCCATGTATTTCACCGCAGTCCCCCTGACGATAAAAGACAGGAACTACTTTGCCGGAATCGGGATCGATTTGTCTGAACGCAAAAGAGTCGAACAGGAGAAGGCACAGCTGCAGCAGCAGCTGCTGCAGTCCCAGAAACTGGAGTCGATCGGTCGCCTGGCGGGCG
>Ga0209467_1000996_pt1 | contig 28578 bp, 28 predicted proteins | sample Higcelwee11metaG_FD_187175 | JGI IMG/M metagenome (GOLD analysis project Ga0209467, IMG submission 187175) | Freshwater pond sediment microbial communities from the University of Edinburgh, under environmental carbon perturbations - High... | ecosystem: Environmental > Aquatic > Freshwater >... | reverse complement strand
CCAAGAATTTGAAATTCAATATGTTTCGGGTTTTCAATATACTTCTCGATGAAGACGCTGGGGTCGTTGAAGGCCTTTTCTGCCTCCCGGCTTGCCAGAATGAACATCTTTTCCATCTCAGACTCCTGTCTCACGATGCGCATGCCACGGCCCCCGCCTCCTGAGGCTGCCTTTATGATCACAGGATAACCTATCCTGCCAGCCTGGCGTATTGCTTCATCTTCGTTCGCGACGCTCCCGGGTGTACCCATGGCCATAGGAATTTTATGGCGAAGTGCAATCTGGCGGGCGACGGGCTTATTGCCCATCTTGTAAATAGCGTCAGGGGAGGGGCCTATGAAGATGATTGAGTTATCGCGACACTTTTCCGCAAAATAGGCGTTCTCGGCAAGGAAGCCGTAACCGGGATGAAGTGCGTCGCATTTTGTTTTCAGGGCGATGGAGATCAGCTTCTCAACATCGAGGAATACAGGTATCTCAGCCAGTTCGTCTTCCTCCTCGTGAATGATATCAGCGAAGGAAAGATACATGGCGTCGGGTTCAACATTAGTACGTACTGCCACGCATTCAATGCCCATACTGTGAGCCGTGCGCATTATTCTGACGGCGATTTCGCCGCGGTTGGCGATTAATATACGGGTGATTCTGGTCATATGCTAAGTTACAATGCTGAATCCCCTGCGGGGAATATTGGTTTTCTGTTATCCATTCTACAATTCTTTGTGGCCTGCGGCCAATTCCACTGTTGCCTCCTGCCTACTGTCCTCCCTGCAATCCGGCTCCTTCGCTAAAATGACCCACCGGGTCATTTTTTTCACGCTCGGCCCTCTACTGCCTACTGCCTACTGCCTACTGCCTACTGCCTATTGCCTACTGCCTAAAGTGGCATATTCCCATGTTTCCTCGAGGGGACCTTTACGCTCTTATTGCCGAGGGCGGAGAATGCCGAAAGCAGCTTGGAACGGGTCTGTGCCGGATCGATTACTTCATCTATATACCCCTTTTCATCTGCAATGAACGGGTTGGCCACCTTCTCACGGTACTTTTTTACAAGCTCTTTCTTCATCGCTGCCGGGTCCTTTGCTTCTGCGAGTTCGCGACGGTAGAGTATGGCCACGGCTCCGTCGGGTCCCATGACAGCTATCTCAGCCGAGGGCCAGGCAAAGTTGAAATCGCCTCCCATGCCCTTGCTGTTCATGACAATATATGCGCCTCCATAAGCCTTGCGCAGGATCACTGTAATACGCGGTACTGTTGCCTCGGCGTATGCAAACAGCAGCTTGGCCCCATGCCGGATAATACCGGAGTGCTCCTGATCCTTGCCGGGAAGGAATCCGGGTACATCTTCAAGCGTTAGAATGGGTATGTTGAATGCATCGCAGAATCGGATGAACCGGGCACCCTTTGTGGATGAGTCGATGTCAAGAACCCCTGCAAGCACTTTTGGCTGATTCGCCACAACTCCCACAGTCCTGCCTTCCATGCGTCCGAAACCGGTGATTATGTTCCCGGCGAAAAGCTCCGATGTCTCGAAGAAGCTGTTTCGGTCAACTATCTGTGTGATCACGTCGCGAACATCATACGGCTTATTGGGATCATCGGGCACTATGTCGCGCAGTTTCGGGTTGAAGTCCGGCGTATCACCGGCAAAATCAGACACAGGAGGATTTTCGAGGTTATTTGAAGGAAGGTATGAGAGGAATTTTCTGACAGCGATAATTGTGTTCTCCTCATCGTCATAGATCATATTCGCCACCCCGCTCTTGCGTGCATGTACCTCAGCGCCGCCAAGATCCTCGCTGTTGATCTCCTCGTTAAGCACCTCCCTGACAACATTGGGACCGGTCACGAACATATAGCTCGTATGGCTTGTCATAAAGACCCAGTCAGTCAGCGCAGGTGCATAAACCGCCCCTCCGGCTGCCGGCCCCATGACAACTGAGATCTGGGGGATGATACCTGACGACTGGATAATATTATTGAATATTACTGCATACCCGTTGAGGCTTGCAATACCCTCCTGGATCCGTGCTCCACCTGAGTCATTGATACCAATGAACGGAGCTCCCATTTTCAGCGCCATCTCCTGTACCTTGGCAATTTTACGTGCGTGGACGATACCAAGTGAACCTCCCATGATCGTGAAGTCCTGTGCAAAGGCAAAAACCAGCCTTCCGTCAATCTTACCATGCCCGGTCACAACACCGTCACCGTAGGCCAGCTCAACCTTCCCAAATTCCACCCCCTGATCGGAGGGGGTGACATAGGCATCAATCTCCTCGAACGTGCCTTCGTCAAAGAGAAGCGCTATCCTCTCATGAGCTGTAAGCTTTCCCTTTGAATGCTGCTTTTTGATTCGCTCTGCGCTGTACTGTTTTTTCAGCGACTCTTCCCTTTCAATGAATGACCTGAAATACTTCCCGTTTATATCCATATATGAACTGTTGGCAAAGAATGGGTCTCACGCCGTTTAAACGGCATGACAAAAGTCATTATTTTGCCTCTGTTATGCAAATCTATTTTCGAACGAAAACAGATTTCAGCCCATTATTGTTTAATATACAGGCAAATAAATGTGGAACAAAAATTATTTCACGTAAGGCATTATTGCGTCTGCCCATACCTTGTAGGCCTTGTACGAGAGATGAAGGCCGTCAACGCTGAAACTTCGCGGAAGATGGTTGTCTGAGTCGGCCATGAGGCTGAAGAGGTCAATGTAAGTGTATCCGAATTCAGTGGCAAGAGTCTTCAGTTTGCCATTGAGCTCCATGATTTCCGGTGTTTTGTTTGTGTGGTTTTTCGCCATCCCGGTGGCGGGATTGACGGGAAGAACACTCTGAACGTAAACCTTTGTGCGGGGCGATTCAGCTTTGATTCGTTCAAGGATCTTCCTGTAATTTGCCGTCACCTCGTCAGGGGTCATATTGCGCGAGAGGTCGTTGACGCCGATCATTATGAACAGTTTTTTTGGCTGCAGCTTCGTGATTGCGTCGAGCCTGAACAGGATTCCCTCGGTTACGTCGGCGCTGATGCCCCTGTTGATGCACTTTTTATTGCCCAGCAGTTCGAACCACTCTGCTCCGTCAGTGATGCTATTGCCAAGGAAGACGATCTCGTTCTTAATGTCCGGCAGGTTATCGTACATATCCTTGCTGTGCCACCAGTAGGGGGCGAATTTCGAGCTGTCGGTTGCAGCGGTCTGGGTCTGCGAGTTGACAAATGAGGTTAAACAGATCAATGCAGCGACAACCAGTATGAATCTTTTCATTTTGTTAAGTTTTTGATTATTTGAACCATGTTGTCATATTGTGCTTCCATGTCCTTCAGCAGTGTAAGCTGAACCCTGGTCCTCTGAAGGTTATGCAGCGGGTATCTTATCTTGTAATAGTTGTCACCGTCAATATAGTCAGTGAGGAATCGGGTGGCCATGATGTAGGTAAGCAGCCCGGGAGCGAAGGGGAGGTATTCAATCTCAGTGGCGTTCAGCGTCTCCCGGGTTTCCGAAACGAAACCTTCAGCATAGGCTCTGTATATCTCTATATCCATTGATACGGCCGACAGATCGGTGCTGTCTTCCTCAGCCCTGTTGGTGGCGGTTCGTATAGCATCGCCAAAATCATAGTGTACGTAGCCCGGCATCACGGTATCAAGGTCAATTATAAGCAGGGCCCTGTCTTTCCGGTCGAAGAGAATATTATTGAATTTTGTGTCGTTGTGGGTAATTCTTAGCGGAATTCGTCCTGTGGCGCCCAGTCTGAGGATTGTTTTCATCTTCTCCTCGCGGCGGGTAATCTCGTCAATTTCTGTCCTGACTGATTCCACCCTGCCGGCCGGATTCTTTGCTATAACCTGATGGAAGGTCTCCAGACGCTTTTCAATATTGTGGAAGTCGGGGATTGTTTCGTGCAGAGGTTCACCTGGCAGATCGGCAAGAAGGGCCTGGAACCTGCCGGTGATCCTTCCGCCTTCAAAAGCCTTTTGGTGGCTGTCTACCCGCTCGTATGACCTGTGGTCAGATATGAAGATGAACATCCTCCAGTACCTTCCCTCGTCGTCTGTTATATAGGATCTTCCTGTCGCTGCCGATGGCATCAGGGTGAGACATTCCCGCTTTACGTCGCTGCCGGGCAACTGCGCGATCTTCTTTTTGAGGTGGGTGGTCACTCTCTCCATGTTCTCCTGGAGGGCAGGGATATTCCTGAAAACATTGCTGTTAAGTCTCTGTAGTATATAATCATCACACTCCTTCTCCGCTGTGATGATCCGGAAGGTGTCATGTATGTGGCCTGGTCCGAAGGCCTTGCCTTCCAGGAATGTGCCCTCCGCACTGAACCGGCTGAAGATCCTTCTGAAGTCAGGTTCCATAGCCGTTCCGTTATCTTCCCTTGAGTCTGTAGCCGTGAAGTGAGTAATACAGCAGGATAAGGTAGCATGGGAGACATACCCAGTATGCAGCCTGAGTGCTGAAGATATCAGCCATCTTTCCGTAAATGAGAGGAATGATAGCTCCTCCCACCACAGCCATTATGAGCAGGGCAGAGGCGGTCTTTGTAAACCGGCCGACGCCGTTCAGCGCAAGGGGCCACATTGAGGGCCAGATAAGGGCATTGGCGAGCCCGAGCAGGGCAACAAACAGCACAGTAACAGGAATCGTCAGATTCACGGCCTGGAATGTTACGAGGTCCCTGAAAGGCATTGTAATCTGCTGGCCCGCAGGGGCGAAGACGGCTCCCAGTGTAAAGATGATTCCAAGTATTGCCGAGATACGCAGTGCATTTACCTGTGACAGAACCTTAGGAATAAAGATGATTCCGCATATGTAGCCGATAATCATCCCGAGCATTGTAAGCGATGTGAAATATTTGGCAGAAGACATGTCAATGCTCAGGGACTGTCCGTACCGGATTATCGTGTCTCCGGCAATAACCTCAACGCCAACGTAGAAAAAGAGCGCAATTGCTCCAACTATCATGTGTGGGAAATGCCAGATACTGGTTTTGTTTACGTTTGAGTCGCCCACAGAAGGTTCCTCCGCATCTGTGTCAACCTCGGGAAGGTGCGCAAAGCGAAGCAGGAGTCCCAGCGCCACCAGGATGACGGCCATTATTATATACGGGTTGATGACCCTGGTTGCCAGCTGATCAAGGATCCCGGAGCGCATTACGGCATCACTGGCTTCAGCGAGTTGCCTGTCAAGAAGATGAGAATCCTTCATTATATGAGCGCCCAGGATAATCGGGGCGATTGCTCCGGCGAACTTGTTTGCGATGCCCATCATGCTTATTCGCTTTGCGGCGCTCTCACGCGGACCGATGATTGTCACGTAAGGGTTGGATGCGGTCTGCAGCAGTGCCATGCCGGTGCCCTGCACAAATAGGCCGAGAAGAAAGATGGGGTAGCTTCTTGCCATTGCGGCAGGGATGAAGATCAGTGCTCCAACGGCCATGACCCACAGACCGATTGACATCCCGTTCTTGAATCCCGTCTTCTTCAGGACTGCCGAGGAGGGGAGTGACATCACGAAATAGGATATGTAAAAGGCCGTAGTGACAAAATATGCCTGGAAATCAGTCAGCTCACACGCAGTGCGAAGGAAGGGAATAAGGATCCCGTTAAGCCATGTGATAAACCCGAAGATGAAAAAGAAAATGGCAATGACCGTCATGCCAACGATGTAATTTTTGCGACTCATAGGGGCCGCTGATTCACCTGTCATCATCTTGTTTCGTGTATGATTTTGTTGAGGTTTCTTCTGCCGTTAAATCTGTTATTACGGCAGTCCGGCTTCAAAACTACTCTTTTTGAAAATAAACTGCAATAACACTTCACATTTAAAATAGTGCCTGACTTGCTGAACGCATCCGTGGAACCCTCCTGTTCAGGGAGTAATAAAAATGTCACAGGCTGATTCAACTGATGGTCACAATCTTTCTTTCCATTCTGAATGCGAAGCGTTAATTTTGCGGCAGATTAAAGAATGATGAAAAACAAAGAGATTATTGAAAGGATAAAGAGCAAGAAAGCCTTTATCAGTGACATGGACGGAGTTATATACCATGGCAACAAGCTTCTTCCGGGTGTTCCGGAGTTCGTGGAATGGCTCAAGAAGGAGGGGAAGAAGTTTCTTTTCCTGACCAACTCAAGTGAAAGGACCCCGAGAGAGTTGCAGGAAAAGATGTCAAGGCTCGGAATAGACCTCGAAGAAAACGTCTTTTATACAAGTGCACTGGCAACCGCTCATTTCCTTGCGGCTCAGAGACCGGGCGGCACGGCTTATATTATTGGCGAAGCGGGACTTATCAATGCAATGTACAATGCCGGTTACACGATGAACAACTATAATCCTGACTACGTGGTGGTTGGTGACACGCGCAGCTACAGCTTTGAGAAGATTGAACAGGCTGTCAACCTGGTGCTTAAGGGTGCCAAGCTCATCGGGACCAACCCCGATCTTACAGGCCCTGTTGAGAACGGGATCATTCCCGCCACCAAGGCGCTCATCTCGCCGATAGAACTGGCAACGGGCCGCCAGGCATATTTCGTTGGCAAACCCAACCCCCTGATGATGCGGATTGCCCTCAAGCGGATCGGCTGTTCCAATGATGAGACGATAATAATCGGTGACAGGATGGATACCGATATAATTGCAGGAATCGAGTCGGAGATTGATACGCTGCTCGTTCTGACCGGTATTTCAACCCTTAAATCGGCAGAAAAGTTTGCCTACAGGCCTTCGTTTATTCTGGAAGGAGTTCTGGACCTGGTTCATTAGATTTTCAATAGCGTTTCAATTAAAGCGAAATTAATATTTCCAGGTAATTCTTGTTTATTTGGATTAATTTCTGCTTAAATTAGATAGATTTTTATACGGAACGCTCATTTTGGGGCTTTCCAATCGAAAAACTAATCTAAAAAACGCCTATGGAAAAGTTGATTCTTTTGCGTAAGGTTCTTACGACAATCATTGTCCTGTGTTTGTCAGCGTACACGCTGAATGCACAGAATGTGACGGTTGCCGGAACGGTTACCAGCTCTGATGACGGACTGCCTCTTGCAGGAGTTACTGTACTGCAGAAGGGCACAACAAACGGCCTGGTAACGGATACTAATGGAAAATACTCCATTTCATTGCCACGGGGAGCGACACTTGTTTTCTCCTTTCTCGGCATGCAAAGTCAGGAGTACCAGGTGCTTGATCAAAGGTTGATTGATGTGGTTCTGGCACCTCAGACTACTATGATGCAGGAGGTGGTTGTGACTGCCCTGGGTATCTCCAGGGAAAAGCGGTCCCTCGGGTATGCTGTCACGGAAGTTTCAGGAAGTGATGTGGCCAGGGTAAGAGACCTGAACGTTGTTAACTCTCTTGCCGGAAGGGTTTCCGGGGTTGTTGTGACCCAGGGAACATTCGGGCCGGGCAGCAGTTCAAGGGTCATCATAAGGGGGAACAACTCCCTTACAGGGAACAACCAGCCGCTTTATGTGGTTGACGGTATTCCGATTGACAACACCGGATACGGGTCAGCCAGCTCGGCCAACACGGGTGAATATTCGAAGAACGACTACGGTTCGGGTATTTCTGACCTGAACCCGGATGACATTGAATCAATGTCAATTCTCAAGGGACCGAACGCTGCAGCTCTCTACGGTTCAAGGGCAGCAAACGGTGTCATACTTATCACTACCAAGAAAGGGACCCTGAACAGGGGACTAGGGGTGACTTATTCAGGGAGTTTTAATTTCGATACCCCGATGCTCCTGCCGCAGTTCCAGAATGAGTTCGGGCAGGGAACGGGAGGTAATGTGCCGGCTACAATAGGTGACCTGCGTGCCACGGCAGCCTCCTGGGGTGCAGCTCTGGATGGTTCACAGAAGATTTACGGAACCGGACTTAACGGAGAAACGAGGCCTTACTCTGCACAGACCGATAACGTGAAGAATTTCTTTGAGACAGGGGCGACGATGGTTAATACTATCGCCATCGACGGTGGGAATGCACAGTCCACCTTGAGGTTTTCCTATTCCAATACGAAGGCCAACTCGATGATCCCCGGCTCTGACCTGTCAAGGCACAACTTCAACATCAGAGGTACGACAAATCTGACAGAGAAGTTCAACCTTGATGCCAAGGTGACCTACTTTGTCCAGAATGCTCACAACCGCCCTGTGATGGGTACGGAGGGTGTCATAGCATGGCTGTACCGGATACCGAGGAACATGCTCATTGACGATTACGGCCCTGAGCAGGCAAAATACCAGGATCCTGCCACTTATGCCGCCAGATCGCATACAAGCACGACTTTTGGTAATCCTTACTGGTATCAGTTGCATGACATAAATAATGACAACAGGAACAGGTTGCAGGGTTATGTCAAGGCCAATTATGACTTCACCGAATGGCTGTCTGCATTTGTCCGTATCGGTACAGACGCCGTTGCCGAAAAGGTTGAGACAGTGAACCAGTACGGACACTGGTATTACTCAACGGGACGGATGAACAACAGCATGGCCAGGACCAGCGAGACCAATATTGACGGATTGCTTATGTTCAAAAAGGACCTGGCCTCCGGTATAAAGGTCAATGCAAACTTCGGGGCAAACCATATGTATCAGACCTACGAGGGAATGAGCGTATATGCCGAGAAATTCAAGATACCGACAAAACCAAATCTTGAAAGTGCCTCAACCAACCTCCCGGCCTATGATCCCCTGCAGGAAAAGATCATCAATTCGCTGTACGGCTCTGCAATGATAAGTTATAATGATTTCATTTACCTGGAGGGCTCGGCCAGAAACGACTGGTCCTCGACACTGCCAAAGAATAACTGGTCATATTTCTATCCCTCTGCCAGCCTGTCTGTACTTTTAAATGAAATCATCGGAATTGATGCAATTGATCTTGCCAAAGTAAGAATCAACTGGGCCAAGGTGGGCAGTGACACAGAACCATACCAGCTCCAGAATGCATTCAATCTGTCATCTGCAGGAGACAGCTACCTTGGACTAACGATACTGACCCGCCCATCCACAAGGAGGGATCCCAATCTCATGCCCGAGCAGACTAGTTCCCTGGAGCTTGGCGGTGAATTCAGGTTTTTCGACAACAGGCTTTACTCAGACCTGTCGTATTATTCAATCAAATCGAAGAACCTGATCATGGATGTCCCGATACCAGCCTCCACAGGTTACAACTTTGAGAGGACAAACGTGGGCGAGATTACCAACAAGGGTTTCGAATTCCTGATCGGTGGCATACCGGTTCAGTCCGGCAAGTTCATGTGGGATGTTTCTCTGAACATGTCGACGAACAAGAACACCCTTGTGAAGCTGATTGAAGGTGTTGATAACTTCATATTCACCACAACCAACTCAGGGGTGGCAGAGGTCTGGGCCACAGTGGGAGGTGGCTACGGTGACATATATGCAACCACCTACGAAAGGGATGAAAGTGGCAATATAATTGTAACGGATGCCGGATTGTTCCAGACAGCCTCGGAGAAGAAACTGGTAGGCAACTATCAGCCTGACTGGGTGGGAGGCCTGAGCAGCACACTTTCTTACGGCAGTATATCACTCAGATTCCTGATTGATGCAAGGATCGGCGGCGAAATTTACTCAGGTACTGACGCCGGTCTTGATGCCTTCGGCGTATCCAAAGCCTCGTTGCGGTATCGTGATGAAGGGGTGGTAATTGACGGTGTCAGGGCCAATGGAACTGCTAATACTGTAAATATTACAGGACAGCAGTACTGGGGGTCATACAGTGGAGTAGGAGAGAATTACATATTCGACCAGACCAATATTAGGCTCAGGGAAGCTGCAGTTAATTTTAACCTTCCCGGCAAGTACATTGCCAATACCTTCATCAAGGGATTGTCTGTGGGCATAACCGGCCGAAACCTCTTCTTCCTCTACAGGGCACTCGAAAACTATGACCCTGAAGGAAGCTACAGCGTGAGCAACTACTCACAGGGAGTTCTCTTCTATACGATGCCGACAGCCAGGAGCATAGGCTTCAATGTCAGTATCAAATTCTAACCGATAAAGATGAGAAATATGAAACCATACAGATTTTTACTGGTTATACTTGTTGCCGTCGGACTGGCAGGATGTACAAAGGACTTTGAGGAGATCAACAAAGATCCGAATGCAATTACATCGGAACAGGCGAGCGCGAGGTATTTTATTACTGTCCCTCAGTACAAGCTCTATGCGCCTGATAACTATCCGTACTGGAGAGCCCAGCTCATTCATGCTGACAGGTTTGCAGGGTATTTTACCTTTGGCGACAACTATTCATGGTGGTCAGATGAGCTGTCCTACACTTATAATATTGCATACACTGATGCAACATGGGACTTTTTTGAAGGCTACTTCGGACAGCTAGACAACTTCATGAAACTTACTGCACCCGGAGGTGATTTTGAAAATGAACTAATGTATGCTGTGGGATTGATAATCAAGGGACTCTATTATCAGATGTACACCGAGACCTTTGGCGAGATTCCTTACTCGGAGGCCGGAGATCCGGACATAGTTCTTCCGAAATACGACCCGCAAGTTACGATCTATAAGGGCATCATTGCTGACCTCGACATGGCCATGACTACAATTGGCACGAACACTAAGACAGGTGACGGCGTACAGGATCTGGGAAGCAATGACCTATACTGTGCAGGTGATCTTCAGAAGTGGAAAAGGCTTGCCAATACACTGAAGCTGAGAATTGCTCTTCGTGCTCACGGTGCGACCGGTGATGACTTTGCTGCCGCAGCCGTGGCGCAGTGCTTCTCGGCTCCTCTTCTCTCAACCGCTGCAGATAACGTGTTGATGTCCAAGGATAATGTGATAAGCAAATGGAACAGCGACTCATATGCCGGTGCATGGCTTGATTTCGGCGGATTCGGAAGTGGCGGAGGCTGGACTGTCAGCAAGGTCATGGTTGATAACCTGCGCAACTATAATGATCCCAGGTTGACGAAGTTTGTCAAACCGGCAGCGGGAGGCACATTTACGTTTACCAAACCGGCGTCGGGCAGCGAGGCAACTCTCTGGCCAAAGAGGGTTGCATATCTTACCGGGGTTCTGACAGCTGCTGGTGCTGATTTTACAAAGACAGGCAACGAGAACACTGACAACACAGTGGTTTTCACGATGCCGGTCAATAAGAATTTTGTCGGCCAGCCTGTGAGGCTCAACGGATTCATTAAACCCATGATAAGGAGAGAGTTCTTCTGCACCCCCACGGACTACTTCGTGGTTGCAAAGGGAGGAACAACCAACCTTTACAAGGAGATAGTGCTAACCACCGCAGAAGCATATTTTCTGCAGGCAGAGGCTATTGTCAAAGGAATCCAGGGAGCCACCGGTGATGCCAATGCTCTCTTCCGTGACGGTATCAGGCATTCAATGCTTATGTGGGGCTGTCCCACCGGTGATATCGATACCTACCTCACACAGGCCGTTGCAAGCATTGCAACAGGAACGACTGCTGAGAAGCTTGAGAAAATTGCCACCCAGAGATGGATAAACTCATATACTGAGGGATTTGAGGGTTGGGCAGTTGTAAGGAAGCTGGGCTACCCATCTGAGCTTGCAGCCGGAGTAAGCGATGTTGATATCTATGCGTTGGGCTCAATCAACGGACTTTATCCTGAACGTATGCAGTACGGAACCGGCGCTTACAGCAAGAACGGCGCCAACCTGAATACAGCCATCGGCAGGCAGGGAGCAGACAAAATGGATACGAAGCTTTGGTTTTCAAAACCCTGATTGGATAATTGGGTTTCTATTTGAAGACTGCCCGATGCCTTTGCACCGGGCAGTCTTTTTCTTTGACTGTGCTGATTGGCATTCATCGGCATTAATTCTTTAAATTTACCTCCCAATGTAAATGACAACCTGCTGACAGTCATAATGGGGTCAAATCAGTCAGGGTACATAATATTGAAAATGAGAACAATCACAATTACACTTGCCATGATTGCGCTGCTGTCCACTGTCACACAGGCGCAGAAACCCGTCCGGGTTACTTATAAAACAATCATAAACGGCAAGGAGATGCCGGACGGACCCCGGACCACTATAGAGACTGATGGTGCGACGGTCCGGATTACGGTCCCGAAGAGGCAGGATGAGAGGCCTCAGATGCCATCACCCCAACAGTCATCATACATCGACATAGCAGGAAAAAGATACCTGCAACTGGCCGAGATGCCTGACGGTAGCCGGATCAGCACAGTGACTCCCTTCAGTGAGTTGCCCGTCGCCGAAGTGAGCGGGGATACCGAATTCATTGCAGGATACAGGTGTATCAGGTCAAGGGTGATATACTTCTCAAATACTATCGACATCTGGTATACTGACCAGGCGGGTGTGTCAGGGACCCCGGCGCCGGCCATGGGGGTGCCCGCCGGGCTGGTCCTGCGTATAGTGCGCAACGGAAACAACATCACCGAAGCCGACAGGGTGGAGAATGTCAAGAGCAAGGAATTGCGTATCAGCATGCCCGGTAACACAGGAAAGAGCGTTGACCGGATGACATTCGAACACCTTCTGCGGGAAGCATTTGTAACCACAGTGACTGTCTTTGATAATGCTGTCATCAACTGGGAAGGAGAGGTCAATAATCCTGCCTTTGGTATGACGGATACTCTTTATCGCTTTGCGGGAGGGACTGTGATATTGAAAAAGATAAACCTGCCCCGGGTACATGACATGCATAGCCTCTTCGCCGAGGTGACGGAATATTCGGCCGGTGATGCCTATGACCGGACGGGTACCGTTTTTGTGATTCCGGAGGGCGACCCGCTCACATTTCTTGACGGACTGACGAAGGGCCATGCTGTTCTTCCTCTTTATTCAGACCGTCACGGGAAGGAGTATCATGGTGTTGCGGCAACGGATGAATTCAGGCCGCCTGTGGAACTGGTCCGCTTCTTCACACCATTCGGGGTGAGGAATTTCAATGACAGGCGGACAGTGCCGGGGTTGACATGGCACGACTCGGCCTTTTACAAGCAGGACATAACCCATTACCTGCCTCTTCTCAGGGGGGGGGTCTGGATCGGGGCCTTTATCGGCAACTATGACAGGGGAGGTCACAGACTCTCGCTGAGGCTTAAATACTATCCGGAAACCAGGGATCTGGAACCACCTGAATCTTCTGAACAGTGGATCTATTCGGTTTTCAATACTTTGCCAATAATGGAGATGGCAGGACAGCAATACGGCACAATGTTCGACGGAGATACCCTCACCGTGAGCGTCGATATACCCGAAGGATTAAAATCACTGAAGATGCACTTTATCACGACCGGCCACGGCGGCTGGGGCGGAGGAGATGAGTTTAACCAGAAAATGAATGAACTCCTTGTTGACGGCAGGAGAGTATGGTCCTACGTTCCCTGGAGAAGCGACTGCGGAACATACCGCAATTACAATCCGGCCTCCGGTAACTTCTGGAACGGGCTTTCATCATCCGACTATTCAAGGTCGGGATGGTGTCCGGGATCGCTGTCCGAACCGCTCATAATACCGCTTGACGGACTGGCTCCCGGAAAGCATTCAATCAGTGTCACTGTTCCCCTGGGCAAGCCTGAGGGTGGGAGCTTCTCGCACTGGAACATCAGCGGAGTGCTTTCGGGCACTTTCTGATCAATAGGTGCGGGTCATTGTTTGTGGTACAGCCACAATGAAATCAGCTACCCCCCTGTTCTCGTCAACAAGACTGCTGATGTCATCCTGCAGTACGGTGGTGATTGTTGCAACCCTTACATCCGGCCTGTAGAGCATGAGATAGTGGATTATTCCCTGGTAGTTGTCAGAATGGTATGCGCCGTTGTAATGAATGAATTTCTTCCCTTCACCCAGGTTCGCAGCAATGAAGTGAGCCATAGTGGCATCCTTTATTGCCTGTGCCTTGGGAAAGTTCAGGTTTGGCTTGCCTCCCATGCCAGGCATGCCAGGCATTGACAACATATCCTTGTAGCACTTCAGCTCAGGATCATATGAGACCGGAAGCGGTGCAATATATGCTTTTGCTTCAGGCGACAGACTGTCAAGAACCTCGAATCCCCCTTTTGAAACGATCGAAGCATATCTTCTTGGAATATTTGTGGCGATGAAGGGCAGCCCGTTATTTTTGGCAAACTCCACAAGAGGCTTATAGTCGGTTTTATAGTTCTTCCATAGCTTGGCCTCCGCCTCGAACTTGTCAGCCTGGTATTTTGACCCGAGATATTCGTCGAGAAGCAACTGGTTGTCAGCCTCGAACATCTCGGCACCGGTGACCAGGTTGTTTCCGGCAACTTTGTAAAGGTCGGCTGTGACCTCATATTCAAGCCAGTGCGAGATAGGATTGTCATGAAGTTCCCCGAAAAAGACCACATCAGCAGTACTGATTGTCTCAATCATCTTCTGGTATTTGATGGTTCTGCCTTCTGAATCAAAAATCAGGTACGCTGGCTTGTCAGATTTGAAGGCAAGGGTAAGCAGCGCTGCCAGGGTAAGATAAATTGTCGTCTTCATTTTTGCTGTCTTTTATAAGAGTAATGTTAACCTTCGAATCACCAGGTGGCAAAATAAAGGAATATTCCGGTTTGACCTATAATATCTCCGGTAATAACAAAAGTTCAATTAAAAGGTTGACCTTATGCAGCGAAGGCGGCTTTTACTTTTTGGACCAGGCGTTCAGGATTGACTTGACTGTGTAATCCTTTGAGTACATGTAAGCTGTTTTCCCCTGTGAGTCTTTGACAAGCGGGTCGGCGCCCTTTTCAAGAAGCAGGGTTACGACCTGGCAATGTCCCCGGGATGCTGCAGCAAAGAGAGCTGTGGCGCCTGTTGCAGCTTTCAGGTCTACCTGCGTCCCCTTGTCAAGGAGCATCTTAACTATTTCCTGATGGCCGTTAAGTGAAGCAAGAATCAGGGCAGTATTTCCGTTTACAGTCTGAAGATCTGTACTTGCACCATGCTCAAGCAGCAACTTCACTATATCGGTATTTCCCTCCTGTGCTGCGAGTAAAAGGGCGGATGAGCCATTTTTGTCAACCATATTCAAATCCGTCCCCTTTTCAAGAAGAATACTTGCGATTTCAGCATAACCGTTTTGAGAGGCCAGAATCAGTGCTGTAGAGCCATGATTGTCCTGCAGATTGGTGTTTGCCCCTTGCTCGGTCAGAAGTCTGACAACGTCAGTGTGACCGTACTCTGATGCTACAATAAGGGGAGTGGCACCGTTATCCGGCTGAATATCGGTTGCAGCACCTTTTTCGATGAGAATCTTTACAACCTCTGCATGTCCGTTCTGTGCTGCGATGTATAAGGCAGTGGTACCGTTGCCTGCGCGGTGACTGTGATCGGCACCACGGTCAAGAAGTACCCTGCAGACATCCTTTGCACCTGCCTCTGCAGAGCACATAAGCAGTGAAGCCCCGGATTTGTCGCAGTACTTTGCATCGGAAACTGTCTGCGCCAGTTTAAGCGCATCTTTCTGCCTGTTTGTTGCAAGTGCCTCAAGAAGTTGTTTCGGAGGGGTGTTGGTCTGCGCCTGAGCCGTAACAGAGCAGCCCAATAATGCCAGGACGATTAATGCAGCGCCGAGGAGTGTTTTCATAAGCCCGTTTAACTGATTGCAATCCAAATTTACTTTGGACCGGATTTGCGGGCAAGTTAATTTTGACCTTGAGCCACTGGAAGGTGACAGACAACACCTTTTTAAGGATATTCCCTTTTACCAGAGTAGCTTATGCTTAACGACGGAACAGGTTATTATTACTTTTTGAACTGTCTGAAAAGGTACACAGCAATAGCTGAAATGATTATCGATAAGGTTATCATGAATCAAGTTTAAGGATGTAAAGCCCCGTAATAATGAAGAATTCTGATCAGAAGGGGCGCAAAAAAGGTTATCTCAACCCTGTTTTTCTTTTTCTTTGTCTTTTAAAAGTCTGCGGGCGATAGCCTCGTTATCTTCCTTTGCCCGGAGATCTCTGTGAAGTGAATAGTCCTCCCTGCGTTTGGCCATTGCTTTAATGTTTTCCTCTTTTACTTCGGGAAAGCGATCGTTAAAAGTTATTTCATTTTGCATGGCGCAAAGATACTCATTAAAAGGGCCTTTATTACATGTCACTGATAATTGTTATTGGGATTCCCCATCTGTAGGGGTAATGGGCGACCGAATCGAACAAAAATCAGAATTCTGCGTATAAAGGTCACTGGCAGCTGATTTATGATTTCGTCAAAACAACTGATTTCTAAACCGGGAATATGGCAATCATGAAAAGAATCATTATTCTTATGGTAATTTCTTTGGTTGGCACCGGTACGTTTGCTCAGACATATAGGAGCAACTCAGCCACAATCAGGAAAGGCGGTTTTGAGATAGACCGGACTGTAAGATCCATTGCAATCAGTGACAGGGAGATAACAATCTCCAATTACCTGAACGGCTATACTGAGCCTCTTGTACTTCAGGTTTACCTGGTTGAGGAAAAGGAAGACAGGTTTGACGGTCTGTGCAGGTACTATTACTGCACTGCGAAAAATGAGGACAAGTTAAGTCCCTACCAGAAGATAGTTGTAATCAAGAAACCATTTTCAATCACACTTGAATTGTTCCTCTCGGACAACAACAAGTACGTCCATGATCTGGAGATAAACGGGTGACGGGTCGAAACCCACTCATGAGACAGGTCCTTACTCCTCAACTGCCGTCTCTGCAGCTTTCCTTTCAGGGAATGCCACCGATGCCAGGATGCTTATCAGCAGTGTGCCTGCGATAATGTACAATGAGTATGTGGTTTTGTAGCCTATGTTGTCAAGCCAGGTATGGAACAGAAGCTTGAACCCGACAAAAACAAGCAGGAAAGAGATACCAGCCTTCAGAAAATGGAACAGGCTTACCATTCTTGCGAGCAGGAAAAAGAGTGAGCGAAGCCCTATAATCGCAAAAATATTGGAGAAGAAAACAATATAGGGATCTGTGGTTATCGAAAAAATCGCAGGGATTGAGTCAAGCGCAAATATAAGATCCGTGAATTCTATCATTATTAGTACCACGAAGAGGGGGGTGAAGAAGAACTTGCCGTCAATCCTCTTCCAGAAATGGTTTCCGATGAAGTCGGGGTAGATACTGATGTGTTTCGAAAGAAATTTGACAAGCCAGTGGTCCCGGATGTGCATCTTCTCATCCTTGTTTCTTGTGAGGAACATATGGATCCCTGAATAGACAAGAAATGCTCCAAAGATCAGGAGAAGCCATGAGAATTTATGAATAAGGGCGGAGCCGACGAATATGAAGATGAAGCGAAGGACAATGGCACCCAGGATACCCCAGAACAAAACCGGCTTATAGTTCTCGTGTGCAACGGAGAAGCCGGTCAGAATCATCAGGATCACGAATATATTGTCTATGGAGAGAGTGTACTCCAGCAGGTATCCGGTAATGTAATTCAGCGCTGTCTCACGGCGGTAGAGATCCAACGCAGCACCAAAATCATCCGGTAGTATAAGTTTTGGAAGGTAAACGGAAACATATTCGTTCAGCGACTGCCAGTCACTGATACCGTGGACCAGGTGTCCGAAATACCTGATGAAAAAGTAAAATCCGATTGCAAGGCTCACCCAGACCGATGTCCAGATAAGTGATTCCTTCAGTGAGACGGTGTGCTTGTGGCGCCCTATAACCAAAAGGTCGACAAGGAGTATCGAGATTATCATCACCCCAAAGAGGATGAAGAAAAAATTGTCAGTCAGAAATTGCATATTTAAATATTTTGACGTAAAAATATGTAAATAATAACAAACGCCTGAGGGATGCATTAAGTTTTCAAGTTAAGGCTGTTACGTATAATTTATGGTTAGATTTGTAAAAAGAGTTATAAATATGGACAGGAAAGGATTTGTCAGAAGCGCCTGTATGGCCGGGGTATGTTTCTGTGGTTTCGGAGCAGTGCCAAAAGGAGCCTCTGAAGGAATCAAGCCGGAGGATGAAGAAGGCAACCCGGTTGGACAAGCCTGGCTAGTAAGCCTGCTGTCAAATATGAAGCAGAACATGGATCCACAGCAGATCAGGTTGATTATAAAGGATTCGGCAAAGGTACATTACGATCAGCTGAAGATGGATGAGTTGCTTTCAGGGTATACCGGGAAGCTGAAGGAGTTCACAGGATTCCTTGAGAAGGAGTGGGGCTGGAAGATTGACTATGATATGGAAACAGGGGTGTTGCTTGCTGATGAAAACAAGGACCACTGTGTCTGCCCAATCCTTAAAAATGTAATTAACCGTGACACATCAGCCATTTGTTATTGTTCAGAAGGGTTTGCCGAACTGATGTTCTCAAAAGTTTCCGGCACTGCAGTGACTGCCCGTGTTGCCTCATCGGTCAGAAGAGGCGACAAAAGTTGTGTATACAGGGTTGAAATACAAGGGCTGAAGAAAATTCTCTCAGAATAACCTTGAAGGGGTAGGATTTTTCTTACCAACCGGCGTATCGTAAGGAGTAGCTGGGGCTCTGCGCGCCGTGCATAAAGGATTACTTGCTGCGCCAGTGATCCGTTAACGGAGGCTCTGAAAATGAAAAAGGCAGGATTACTTCGCTTCGCTCGAGATCCCTTAAGGGGGGCCCTGAACAAAAAAACATCCGCCTTCGGCTGATATTTTTTATTTTTCAGGACCCTCTTTGAAGCAAGCTTCAGAGGCTCCTTCAAAATAAAAAATCCTGCTTGCGCAGGATGTTTTTTGTGATCCCGACAGGATTACAAACTGCCTTTTTTACTTTTTTCTCACTTTGTTTAATTTGGTGCGGAAATTGCCATATATAGGCACTTACAGACAAGAGTAAACAAAGGTAAAAAAACATAGAAAATACGTTTGTCGTAATAATGTCGGAATAATTTGGCTAATTGTCGGAAGAATTTTCTTACATTTGGTGTAACAAAAACCCACCACGATGGCCTCAATAAAATTTGTTATCCACGGCACCAAGAGAGCAAAGGTACCTATCTATGTCCGGCTGATTGCCGGAAGAGCTGCTGACATATCTGCAAAGTCAGGCGAAACTGTTGACCCTTCCACATGGAGCGACAAGCTGGAGGGCTTACGGCACCGCACAAAGTCTGATGATGATCTGAAGTTTGAGGCACGGCTGCGGGACCTGCGGAAGTATTTGGAGGATGAAGTTGCAAGGCACAATAAAGAGTTTACTAAGCCGTGGCTGGAGGGTATCATATATAAGTACCACCACGGCAGGGCTCAGGACGCCAAAACCCTTAATGAGTTTATCGAAAAGTTTATTAAGGATGTGGAGGCCGGGACAGTGCAGGGCAAGAGCGGCAGGAACATAACCCGTGGCACCGGCAGGGGCTTGCGTACCTTTCAGCGCATCTTCCTTGAATATCAGGGCCAATACACCGACAAGCGGATAAAGAAGCTGACAAAGGAAAAAAAGAAGCTCAGGCCACGGATGACCTTAGACTATGAGGACATAAACATAGACTTTTACAACGCCTTCAAGGGCTACCTGACTGACGAAGGTTATAAGATTAATACCATTGGCCGGTGCATTAAGCAATTAAAATATTTTATGTCCAAATCACTTGCCGAAAAGAAGCACAATAATAGGGAGTTTAAAGAAACAGCCTTTACCAGCATGACTGAAGAGGTATTTAACATAAGTCTGTCAGCTGAGGAGATTGAGGCTCTATATAACTATGATACGAGAGGTGACAAGAAAATAGAGGTAGCACGTGACAAGTTTATAGTACTATGCGAGACTGCGCTGCGGGTAAGTGACTATGATAAAATAGATGTGAATATCCGAACTATTAACGGCACACCGCTTATATACCTGTACCAAACCAAGACTAACAACCCGGTTATTATCCCGCTTACCCAGCGCATGGAAGAGATACTGCTGAAATATAACGGGACCTTACCACGGATACATGAAAATGATGTAAATAAACTGATTAAGACAGTGGCATTTAATTGTGGTATGACAGAGGTGCTGCGGTGGGAGACTACCAAGTACGGGAAGAGTTACCCTACCAGCAAAAAGAAATATGAGCTAATTACATGCCATACAGGCCGCCGCAGCGGTGCGACAAATATGTACAAAGCCAAAGTACCTATAAAAACAATAATGTCACTGACCGGCCACCGGACTGAGGCACAACTTTTTTCATACATTAAAATTTCACAGGAGGAACTTGCCTTGGAAGCTGCCAAGCATGAATATTTCACCGGCGTGAAACTGAAGATTGCCAAGTGATTTTATCAGGTTTCACAGCATGAGCGGCAAAATCTGCCGCTTTTTTTAATCATGCTTAATTTATGTCGCACACGACAATTCGAACTTTTGACAAAACTGAGCCTCATTTTTAGCCATTTATGCGGTCAATAACTTCTAACACGATATGCCCCCAACGGCATAAGGTTTGTCTATTTTAGCATAACAGGGCTTAGGTCATTCTAAGCCAGCCAAACCCCGGGCGTTTTTTAAAGAGCATACTGCCTAAAGGCAGAACTAATGGCACCCCATTATGGGTGAGCTATGGATATAATTTTGACTATAAACTAAAATAGGAGGTATTAATGGAAACACTTGAATTAATTGAAAAGAGGCTGACAAGAATTGAGCAGGCCCTTAGCACACTGACACCGCAGGCAACTGCAGGAGAGAAGCTGTACACCCGTGAGGATTTGAGACGGATGTTTCATATTTCGCTGGTAACGGTTGACGACTGGACCCGCAAGGGTATTTTTAAGGCACACCGCTTGGGCAGCAGGGTATTTTATCACCCGGATGAAGTGAGGGCGGTTATTGAGCGGAGGGGCTAACCATGTATGAGCTCCCGCCACTTGTAGCCCGTAAAAAACCCAAAGCACCCTACCGCAAACCGGATGCCGTAAAGCATCTAGAACAACTAATGTATGAGGATGACTTACGCAGGCATCCCTCAATGAAACCTGAGCACATGGCACGACGCAAGCTCAGGGATGATACGGCCAATGGATTAACCGCTGCCATTGTGGCTTATGCCAAGTTGACAGGGGCCTTCGCCAGCAGGCTAAACACTACCGGCATATATGATGCGAAACGTAAGAAGTACCGGCACACCACGCAACGCCGGGGCCTGCCGGATGTGCTGATAACCCGTAATGGTATGAGCCTCTTCATTGAGGTGAAGGCAGGCCGGGACAGAATGAGCCAATGGCAGGAAGCCGTAAGGGATGACCAACAGCAGGCCGGAGGGCTCTATTTCACTGCCCGCAATTTCACTGACTTTAAAGCATGGTATGATGGACTGCAATGAATATCAATATACCTGCCCTGACTGCGGTAACACAGCCATATTGAAGAGCAACCAGCCCGCCGGAGGTGAAGAGCCATTTATATGCTCATGTTACCGTGCCACAATCCTGACAATATCCGATGACGCCGAAGGGAAGTATCTATACAAGACACAAACACATATCCGGCAATTACAAACCAGTATTGTAAAGACAATTGCAGACATAGGTACCGCCATGACGGTGAGGCAGATATTTTACCGGCTGGTAGCTGCCGGGCACCCTAAGCATGAAGAGTTTTATAATAAGGTGCAGCGCACCCTCTTAGACATGCGTGAACGTGGCACACTGCCCTATGGCCTCATAGCAGACAACACCCGTTCATATTATAAGCCCGATACTCATAGCAACCTGCAGCGGATGCTGGAGGACCAGCAGAAGCTATACCGCCGTGACTTTTGGCAGGACCAGCCCATACACCTTGAGATATGGCTGGAGAAGGAGGCGCTGAGGAACGTCTTTTGGGGTATAACCGACCATTACCAGGTGCCGCTGTATGTTTCTAAGGGCCTCAGCTCAGTCTCATTTGTGTTTGGTGCAGCAGAGGAGATTAAGCGCATAGGCAAGCCGACAGTGATATACTTATTTTCTGATTATGACCCGTCAGGGCTGGTAGTTACCAAGTCTATTGAGCGGCGCATGCGTGAGTTTGATGTACATGCTGAGTTTATCCGTGGTGGCCTGACCCCGGAGCAGATTGAGGGACATGCCATAACTACCCGTGAGACAAAGAAGAGCACCCACAGCAAAGGCTTCAGGGGAGACAGCGCCGAGCTCGATGCATTACACCCGAAAATACTGAAGGATATAGTAAGGCAGTGTATTGAGCGACATGTTGACATGGACGCATTCCGCAGGCTGGCAGGCATTGAAGAGGCTGAGAAACAGACACTAATGACAATCACAAACAATTTAAGGCATGCCTCATAAAGTTAAGAGATACCGCCTTCAGATCCCGGCAAGGGTTGCGGACCGCCTGAGGGAATGGGACCAGCGCCCGCCGTTCAAAGGGTATAACGCTGACAAAGCCGCAGTTCTATTGAGCATTGTTTCAACCCACCTCCGCAAAGATGACAGCGGCAGTATATATGCTCAATTGAAAATGGAGTTTTTGCGGAACATAGTATATAATGCCGGGCAGTACATACAGGCATTCATTAAGGCTGGTATCATTGTCAGGATAGGCGGGTACGTGTCTAAGAAACAATGTAAGCCGGGGCAGACCGTGCATTCATACCGTTATCAATACGCTCCGGCGGTGCAGAGCCCGTACATAACAAGCGAGCTAAAAAACCTGAGCTTATTGCAGAAAATTAACACTGCCAGAACCAAGAAGGGCCGCAGTGACAGCCGGTATTATCCTCTTCAGAAACAGCAACTAAAGACGATGACGGTTAACTATAATGATGCTATGGCCCTGATAAAAAGCCAGTACCCGGACAATAGTGACATAGGTCCCTATAACTTTGCCGTTGGTGCCGTGACCCGTATAAACAACGGGGAGCCATACCTTACAAGGGATGACAGCGGCCACCGGGTACATACACCACTGACCAACCTGCCAAGGTTTTTAAGGGGTGAGGTGCAGATAAATGGCCGGTACCTGTCAGGGCTGGACATTAGCAACAGCCAGCTCTATTTTTCTATTAAGCTCCTGACGGACCCTGACGGCGTGAAAGACTTCTTTCCGGGCAAATTTCCCTTAATGATGTTGAAATGTCTGAGACTATCACAGCAGCAGGATGTTACAACGTTTGTCTTATTGGCAAAAGAGGCCAAATTATACAAGTTTTTGGAGGGTGAATTTATAAGGGCAGGGCTGAAAATTGAGGTCATTAGTGATACTAAAGTCAGTGATGCGACTAAGAAAAAAATCTTTACTATCCTGTTTGAAGAGAACCACCTGACCAGCCGGGCAAAGAAAGTATTTCAAAGATGCTTTCCGAATGTGGACCGGGCGTTTTCCCTCTTCCGTATGGCACGATATACGGACTTTGTGAATATGCTGGCACGTATTGAGGCATATGCCGTACATGAGTTAATAATTGCAAGGCTTAACAGAGAGCACCCCGATATGGTGGCGCAGCAGATTTATGATAATGTTGTCACCTCCATTGTCACAGATGACATAGATACTGCCAAGCGGGTTATGACAGAAGAGCTAACTGCCTTTGTCGGCTGCCCGCCGGTGCTGAAAACTGAAAATTTCCGACCAACTTCTGTTTTAAAGGTCAATACCTCCATTAAAGAGAGGAGAGGGAAGGAAGGGAAGAGAGGGAAGAGGGAGAGAGTACCATATGATGTTGAAACATTAAATAAATAACTGAGCCTCAAAACGTTAAAAGGGGTACACTAATTTTTACGGAGTTGTAACGAATTGATAAACAATAAAATAGAAACGGCAAAAATGAAAAAAAAAGTAATGTTTTCGGCTGAGGAAATTGCCAAGTATAACACTGTTTCCGTTTTCGGTGCCCTGCAGGAGCTTGCCGGTATCAGAACGTCAGCCGGGAAGCTGCAATTATACTATGATGCTATGCTCAGGGACCTGCAGAGCGGTGCAATGGAGCGCAGTTGTAAGGAGTATGACCGTATCTGCAGAGAAACAATTTTGGCTGACAATAACTAATGAGTGCAACAATGCAAAATATAAACATGCCTTCCGGTGCTGTGGCGGTCCCGGCTGGCTTGAAGGCTCCGGGGGCTATCCCACGGCCTCCGGGCCTTATTTAAGTATTCACATAATAATTTAAAACAATGACTAAGGGATTGAGAGAATTAACAGAGAAAATTGAGGCGTTAGAGGCCAAAATTGAAGAGCTTTTTGACATGATTGACATTATGACAATTCATGTAAACAGCAACGGCGATGAATTACTGAAACTGCAGTTAAAAGATGAAGGCAAGAACTGACTTTGAGATTACAGACGGTGGCAGCGTGGTAACGATTAAGCCACTAACTGCACGGGCAAGGGTATGGCTCAGTGAAGCCTGTGAGATTGCGGGCCGTGAGTATGATGGCGGGCCGCTGGTATGTGAGCCTGATTTGGGGCAGGACCTCACAGCCTCAGCTGAGAATGCCTACATGGTTATAAAGATAGTTTGACCCTGTGGCAATGAGGTATTCAGAGGAGAATAAGCAGCGGCTTTATGAATTATGCAAGCGGGACCTGATGCCGGAGGGCGTTGAGCTTCCTGACTATGTGAAGACCCGGACCGACTTAGATGGCTGGCTGGAGGCAATAGGCTTTGACCCGGTGACGGACGGGCAGCGATTTGCTACCATTAAGCACCGCCTCAGTTTGGCAGTCACACCGGGCATAAATGTAGGCTTCACTTTGGAAGAGATAACCGGAGGTACCGCCGCAGACATTGAAGAGCTGCCTGAGGGTATTATGACCCGGCGAGAGCTGCGGGAATATTTGGGGCATAAGTTAGGGCTACCCTTCAGCAGCAGCGCCTATAAAAGACTTTACGCACGTTTCGCTGATGACCTGCCGGTTGCCATAAGGGAGCCGGAGCCACAATTTTATGATGATGATGATGAGGAATAGTTTTGTTTCGTCTTCTCTTCCCGATGGACCGGGGGCCACTAATGCGGCTCCTGGTCCTGTGGAGGAGCTGGCGGCATACTTTGCCACAGCGGAGCTGCCTGCTGACGGCTACATGCTTGACAGTGTTACAAGGCTGGATAATGTGAAACTATTTATAAGCAGCCACCTTGCCATGATACGGGGCAGGACAAGGCTGAGGGGATACAGACCGTATTTTGAGAGATTAGTTGAATTTAAAACACAATTAGAGATGAAAAAAAAGACGAGACGCCCGCAGGCTAAGCCACAGGGCAAGGATTTTACTAAGGGCGAAAATGAGGGTGCAATACTCTCTGAATGCGAAAAAGCAAAGCTGTGGAAGAAGCCAGCGGCGCAGGTTGAGAAACTTACCGGCGGTGGCGATAAGTTAGAATAATTCATTGTTAAACTTAAAAATTGGAAAAGATGAAATTAGTTGACATTCAAACACTTTCTTACGAGAAAGCGGAAATCATTGAAGAACGTGAAGGCATAGCACTGGCACGGATTCACGACCTGACCGGCAGCGACCCCGGTAATTACTTTGAAATACTGCGGAAGGTACCCGGTGAAGGTGGCAAGCCGGTATATATTATGAACCTTGCCCGTCCGGGTCTGCATGAGCCATATGCCGGAGCAGCTAAGGTTCCGTTTCCTCTTGACAGGATGCGTGAAGGCTTTAATCAGATGGTTGCAGAGTTGGTAAACAAACGTACCATTAAAGAACGTGCCACAGCTGAAGCATCAGAGAAGGAACGTGCAGCAGAACTGAAGACTGCCAAACTTGCCACCGCAGGACAGATACAACGTGAAGCCAAAGCAGAACTGAAAGCACTTATTAGTGTCGCCGGTGACGTTAAGAAACTTGCCGATGACAAGAAACTGCATAAACTGCTGATGCGGATTGCATCAACGGAACAGATAATATCACAATTAAAAAGTAAAGAATAATTAAGATGGAAATTGAAAAAAGAGTAATGCCGACTGAGGATATAGAACTCAGGGCAACAGGTGGCCGGCACGTTAGCGGTCTGGCAATAATTTTTAACCGCAAATCTCAAAATTTGGGTAACTTTTTTGAGATTATACTGCCGTCAGCCGTTGACGGGGTGATTGACAAGAGTGATGTGCTTTGTCTGCTTGACCATGACAAAAGCCGGGTGCTTGCACGTTCTGTTAAGGGCAAGGGCTCACTGAGCCTCACGCCGGAGCAACGTGGCCTGAGGTATGAATTTGACAGCCCTAAGACCAGCACCGGCGATGAGTTGTTAGAGATGTTAAAACGTGGTGACATATTCGGGTCATCATTCGCTTTCACAGTTGCACCCGGCGGTGACAAATGGGAGAAACAGACAGACGGGTCCTATATTCGGACAGTACATAAGATTGATGCGTTGTATGATGTTTCACCGGTATTTTCACCTGCTTACACGGATACCAGCGTTGCCATGCGTCGCCTCAGTGAGGCAGGCGGCACACCCGTAAGTATATCACAGGAAGAGTTAGAACGTCAATGGGATGAATATAAGGCTAAGCAGGTCAAACGGTCTAAGCATGCTGACATAAGCATACAGGATGCAATTAAGCAGACTGAGTTTGAACTGGCCCGTGATGCAGCGTATGCAGAGAGTATCAGGAAGCCTAACGACTTCATGGCACCACTGACCAGCAGGGGCAGCAGTGTTAAGCCGGTGACCAAGGCAGCCAAGCCTAAGAATAAGGGTAAGGGCCGTAAAGGTTTGTTTGGTATTTAACAACACTGAGAGGGCGGTGAGGCAAGATGTTTGGATTAGTTGGCCAGTCATCTATGGTTACTCAGGTCAGCCGCTAAGCCGCTCCCTCTTTCTTTCTCAAAGGTGCAATTATTATTATTGAATAGCAATAACAGTTATTAATGAGGCAAAAGAGAGTTAAAACACTGAATATCAAAAGGGTAGAGTGGGTGCTGCAATTTATTTCCAATTACCGTACTACCCCAGTGCCCAATAGTCTTTAACCTACACAAAACGTTTTCAGTTAAAATATGGCAAAACAAACCAATATCACACCACATCCGGAGCTAATCAGTGTATTAGGCTTCAGTAAGCTGTATAACCTTCCATATCCGGCAGTTCAGCGTCTTATTAAGAAGAAAATGCTGCACTGTGAGCAGATAGGAAAGTTGCTATTTGTCAACCTTGACAAGCTGGCAGCCACCGCAGAACGGGAAAATGAGCCTATTGAGGCATATTTGAGGCGCAAAGCAAAGTATTCATGCAAGTTTGTAAGGGGGGGGCTATGCTGAGAATTATGAATTTGCTGGCCATGAAAAATATTCTGAAAAAAAATATAGCCTTGAGTTATAAAAATATCTTCCTCACGCCACGGTGAGACGGGGCTGCATGGACTGGATTTTCCAACCCTGCGGGGTGAGTTTTACCGGTCCATGCGCCCTATAACATGCGTCACTGCAATGATGGCCATAAGTGATGCTGAGGCTCCGGGGTAATGGGTTTCTCCGGGGCCTTTTCTTTGTTCTAAATACCTCACTTGTAACGGATGTTAAAGATTTGCCAAATAAGGGCCTTTTCAGCCCTTGTAAGGCACTCATGCCTCAGGTGGTGCAATGCCATGGCCGGAGGAGGGTACAATGGGAGCATATAACAGAAACGGGCCACAGCGGCCCGTCTCAATAGTTACCTCTTGTAAGGTATGGTTACAGGTACTTTGATGCAATAGCAGCGAATACCAGCAGGGCTAACATGACAAGGTAAAACACATAGTCACGCCAGCCATCCCTGTCAGGTTTGTCGGGTTGCACGGCTCCCATGGCTTCACTGCTTAAAATACGTTTGATGATGCCGCTGCTGCTGCCGGGCTGCCTTCCGGTCACATAGCCACGCAAGGGCCAGCAGGATAATGATACAAACGAATGCCAGACCCATAAGGCCCACGATGATTAAAGGTAATGTTTCCATGATTGAAAAACTGAAGGGCCTACGACTTGGCGGCTATCATTATCATCCCTGCGGAAGTAATGCACCAAGTTTTCGGCCCTATGGATATTCAGTTTCAAGTAAGGATGTAATGATAGCACCACAAAATTATGCTAATCATTTGAATTGTCAATGCCTTACGGGGAATTATTTACCTTTACCCTGCAGCTTCCGGGAATTATCAGACAGTATGATTTCAATTATTGCCTCAGCTTTCACTTCCGGGAGCTGTTTTTTTTGACGGGGGCCATATTTTCCCGACATGCCTATTATGAATTGATGCTAATAGCCTATATGTCTGTATATTACATAATTTTAGGCTCAATTATCCCGACCTAATTTAATTCCCATAACGCCCACGGGCCTTTGAGATGGGGCCAATTTAGTACAAAAATACTTGTAATCCTGCGTCTCTAACGCTGATGCAGTGCGGACTTGCGTGCAGTGCGGACTTGCGGCATATTCTGCCAGTGTCGTAAATATGTCGGAATAATTGCCGATAAAAAAAAGACGCAACTGCCTGATAATTAGAGTAGTTGCGTCATTTTCTGAGTGATCCCGACAGGATTCAAACCTGTAACCTTCTGATCCGTAGTCAGATGCTCTATTCAGTTAAGCTACGGGACCTAATGCGGGTGCAAAGATAAAATAATTTTTTGTTTTAATTGTGTAATTTTGT
>Ga0209467_1000994_pt1 | contig 28589 bp, 26 predicted proteins | sample Higcelwee11metaG_FD_187175 | JGI IMG/M metagenome (GOLD analysis project Ga0209467, IMG submission 187175) | Freshwater pond sediment microbial communities from the University of Edinburgh, under environmental carbon perturbations - High... | ecosystem: Environmental > Aquatic > Freshwater >... | reverse complement strand
TTTTCAATAAAATATGGCAAATTAGTAAAAAGCTCTTTCTCAATTATTAGAACATCATATTCCTTTTTATAATTCAAAATATAAATTATTCTTCGGATGATGTCTATCATTATATCTAATTTACTGTTTTTCCTTTTTTCGTATAGGTTTTTGACATATCCCTTTGAAAGCAAAGGCTTAATATGCACTAAATGTCCTCTTCTTTTAAAGTATTCTTCATAATTGAACAAGCGATATCTTGAGCTTGCCCCTTCTTCATAGTATTTTGGTAATAGTAGAACCTTCATAGCATCTTCCTTTTTGTCATGTCCTTAACTAGCATTACATATCCTTGAGTTGTTTCTTTTGCTTCCTTCAGCGAACGGTGCAACAATGCCAAAGCCAGCCTTGCAACAGGCTCTATGGTATATGTTGCTATAAATAGTAAAATAGCACTAAGCCTTCCAAAATGCTTAAAGCCATATATTACCCTACTTCTTATCGAATAAAATAGCCGTGTTGCCTTTACCTGCTCGGAAGTACCGCCACCCTTATGGTACGCCTCTACATCAGCAAGGTACTGAATCTTATATCCAAGACTTTTAATCCTATTAGAAAGATCTAAGTCTTCAAGATACACAAAAAATCTCTCATCAAACCTGCCAACCTTATTAAAAACTTCTCTTCTTACAAAATAAAATGCTCCAATCACATGATCAACAATCCTGTTGTCATTATGATCCCACTCAGTCATAAAATGGCTTCTGAACACCTTTGGTAATACCCTGTCCAAACCTAATATCTTCACAAAAAAATGCCCTGGTGAAGGCAATCTTGTACATGATCTTCCAGCATTGCCACTATCATCTACCAGCTTGATACTACATACAGCTTTGTCTTGGTTTTCCACACTTTCCATAAACTCAACAGGTCTTCTCAACGAATCGCTTAAAAGTCTTGTGTCAGGATTCAAAAACAATAAATACTTTCCTTCACAAACATCTGCTCCCAGATTACAAGCTGCACCGAATCCCATGTTCTGAGTATTTCTTATTATTTCAAGTGGTAATCCCAAATCTTCAAGGCCATTTAACGAATCATCCCTTGAAGCATTATCTACAACCACCACTTTTGAAACAACATAGTTTTGACCCTCGGCTTTTAGAGTATTAAGGCATTCCTTCAATTGGGAGCCTGAGTTCCAGTTAACTATGACAATATCCAATTTTACTTTATCTATCATGGTTGATCATCCAATCAATTCACCGTTATTTTTCTTTGAAAACATTCCTACAGAAGCTGCTGCAATAAGCAAACATACAAACTTCTGCCTGTGCCTAATAGCCGTTCCAAAGTTTGAAGTTCCCCATGCAAAAGTCACAATCTCGAGTATCACCACTAAACCAAGTGCTAACATAAGGACCTTGTTTTCCTTATCAATCTTAGCAATACTTCTAAACGAGAGAAATATTAATATTGCGTACATTATTGCATCAGCAGAACCTATTATATCAGATACGCCAACAATCTTCCATGGAAACGGCATAAAAAGGAAGAAAATTATTCTAACAGGCGTCTGAATAAATATATCAATTAGAGACCCTGGATAATATCCTACTAGGTATGCTGCACGTCCTACAGCCAAAGGCTCTAATCTTCCCCTCAGATAATCCGCTGAAAAGAGCAATGTAATATCTGATGGAATTTTGCTAAGAAGCTTGTCCTTAAAAATACCAAATAGAACTACAGATACTGCAATAGCCAGTACAGCCTTCATGCTTAAGAGTCGCCATGTCTTGTCCTTTGGTCTATAGAAGCAGAATAAAAAGAGATATACTCCTCCCACAAGAATTATTGCTCCGTGAACAGAGCTTGCTACAAAGAGACAAACAACAGAAAGAGTTATCCTGCTAATACTTCCAGTTTTTAACCATAAAACAAAATAATAAACCGACAAAAGGCTGAAAAATGTTATTACATTTTCCCTTAAAATAATTGCAGAATACATATTTAGAGTTGGAAAAATAGCTGCACATAAAGCCCCTGCTAAAGAAGCCCTCTCTGAGCCCCCAAGCACAACAATAAGCTTATATACCAAATATACCGTCAACAAACCTAGAAGCACATTAATGTACTGAATAATGAAAGGCGATCTCCCAGTTATAATATATACAAGGCCTATAAATTTGGAATACAGATATGCACCAGGTGTAGCTGGCGGAAGTGTTCCATTTTCCCAAGCATTTGCAACACCCCACCCTAGCTGTTCAAAAACAATTGAATCAGCACCGCTATCTGGAAGAGGCATGAAAAAATTGCTCATTACAGCAAGCCCTATCCTCGTAAAAAATGCCATAAACATTATAATTACAAGACCTATTTGCTTCTCTTTCATAAGCCCCATTGAAAAAAAACCTAGCCCGATGATAATAACTATTGCCCTGATTAGGTCTGTACCTCTCATTGTAGAAGCAATACCAACTAATATACATACCGGTATCAATCCTAATATTAACTTACTCCTATTATCTTCCTTCACTCTCAATTCCCCTTAATGCACTGTCAATTAAACAAAGAAATTTTTGAAATTGCCTAAAATACTGCATCTTTAAGGCCTTTTAATATAGCCTTAAACTTTGTAACACGCTGCTTTTCATAAAGGCACATCAGTATCATTGATTTGAACCTACTAAATACAGTATTAAATACCCATGCAGGCTCCCTAGTAAAATACTCCTTTACAAGAATCACATGATTTCTAGTCATATAATAACGCCTAAATGCTGAATGGTTGGAAGTCCCTGTCTGCCTCCAAAGAAGCCTGTGCATTGTTGATGCACCGAGACTGTGCTGCATTACCTCCCGCATAGCCAATATAACCTTGTATCCCTTGTGCTTTGCCCTAAGACAGAACTCATCATCGACATGGTCGATAAAGAATTTATCCCTAAAGTAACCAACCTTCTCAAATATCCCAACTGGCATAAGACTTCCAGACGTAATTATAGTCTTCTTTTCGATCCAAAGCACCTTTTCATTTTCATCACCATATACATTTTTATGTGTGTATGTGTCTATATAATTTGAGCCTATTACAGCGATTTTATCCTTTTGCAAAAAAGCATCATATACCTCAAATAAACTCTCGGTCAAAAATGGCTCAACTACAGTATCCTGATCAAACAGCAAAACCCATTCGAAGCCTTTTTCTTTTGCAAATCTTACACCTTGGTTCAGTGCAGTTGCTATTCCTTTGTTTTCATCATTCTCTATAATAAAGCAATCTGAGAGCTCATCAGCTATAGCTCTTAGCATATCTAACTCTTCTTCAGAAGATTTGTTATCAACTATGACAGCTGCGTCAACCTGATTTTTAATCCTTAAAAACCTCTGCTTGAATTCGTTATCAGGATGATATGTCACAACTACCGCACAAACTCTTTTACTCAAATCATTATTTTGATTATTTGAATTTTCCATCTAGCCCATTCCCATTAAACTTATTTTATTTGACTTCAATTCATACACTGTAAGTCCAACTATAAGCAGCTCTGTAATCACAACAGCTAAAGCTGCTCCATTTACTCCTAATGCATATGTAAGTATAAACATTGCGATGATGCCAAACACGCTTGACTTGATATATATATTTGAGTATTCTTTCTTCATGCCTAATGACAGCAAGCATTGTACCGTCAATATGTTTCCAATAAGAAGCGCAAACGGTGCAAATGCCAGAATCCTTAAAATACCTATAGATCCTTCATATAGCGGCCCCACATAAACCTCTACAATTAGCTTGGAATTTAAGCATATCAGAACTGATATAATAATTCCAGCTCCTCCAAAAATCAAAAGCTCTTTGCGTATGAACTCAAGCGCCTTTTCTTTTGAAACCTGAGCTATCTTGCTGACATGAGGATATACCGTCTGAAACAAAGGAGGTATAAGCCCCTGAACCGCAATTCTTATTTTATCAGCAGCGGTGTACAATCCTGCCGCTTCCTTTCCAAGCATAAATCCAATCACAAGCATCGTAGACGATGAATAAATAACGTTACTTACCGAGGATATAAAAACATACCAGCCTTCAATTAAATGCGTCTTAATAGTTGCTAATGATATCATCTTTGGCTTTACTCCAAACTTAAATATCACAAGCATTAAACTTACAATACCTATTGCCAAATTAGCCAAGCTATTCAAGCCAACATACAAAAGCAGGTCCCCCTTGTTCTTTACCAGCACAAAAATCAATATTGTTACTGCTACTCTGCTCGCAATATTGAGGTATGTAATATATTTCATTCTTTCGATTCCTTGAAAGAACCATATTGGAAAAAGCGCATTTCCAAGAACGATCCCAAAATTCACGATATATACAGGTAAATCCGCTCTTAGCATTGGCACGCATAGTACAATTACCATCATCAAAATAAAGCTCAAAAGGAAAAACGCTGACTTAATAAGCATTACTGTACTAAAAATTTCTGACACTTTTCCCTTGTTTTCTCTGTTGATTGATATTTCTTTTGTGGCAGTAAGATTGAAGCCATAGTCAGTAAATACCGTAAAATATGTATTAAGGGCGGTTGAAATACCGACCACCCCTAAATTCGTAACCCCTAAGACTCTAGTGATATATGGCACTGTAATCAGAGGTAATATATAGTTCAATCCTTGAACAGTTATTAACGATATGAAATTTTTCGCCAGTCTTGAACCATCCTCAGACTGTAGTTTATTTTGCAGTTTTTTTATCATTTATGACCTATAACCTGCCAAGATTTTTATCCTTTTCGGATAAAAGAATCTCTTCAATTCCCTCAAGAGGCCACTCAATTCCTATCGTTGGATCATTCCATATAATACCACTCTCATCCTCTGGATGATAGAACTCAGTGCACTTATATGAAAACTCAGCTTCATCAGAAAGCACTAGGAAACCATGCGCAAATCCTGCTGGAACAAAAAACTGCTTTTTATTCTCCTCAGTAAGAACGACACCATACCACTTTTTGTATGTTGGTGAATCCTTCCTCATATCAACCGCAACATCAAAAACCTCACCCTTAAGAACTCTGACCAGCTTGCCTTGTGGGTAATTCACCTGAAAATGCAGACCTCTCAAGACACCCTTTTTAGACTTGGATTGGTTGTCCTGAACAAATGCCATATCAAGTCCAACTTGCTTAAAGTCATTATAATTATATGTCTCCATGAAATATCCCCTGCTGTCTCCAAAGACAGTAGTCTCGATTACATACAAATCCTTTATTCCTGTTTCTATAAAGTTAAACTTGCCCATTATTTACCTTCCTTTTCATACATGCTTTTATAATAATTCTGGTACTCTCCAGATGTTATGTTATCCATCCACTCTTTATGTTCAAGATACCACTTGATTGTCTTTTTTATACCTACTTCAAATGTAGTTTCAGGATACCAACCGAGCTCATTTTTGATCTTTTCAGGATCAATACCATATCTTCTGTCATGGCCTTTTCTATCCTCAACATACTTGATAAGCGCTTCAGTAACTGAGCTGTCAACGTTTTCATTAAGATAGCCAATAACAGTCTTAACTATTTGAATGTTCTCTCTTTCATTATGTCCGCCAATATTGTATACTTCACCGAGTCTTCCATTGTGAAGAACCATATCAATCGCGCTGCAATGATCCTCAACATAGAGCCAGTCACGTATGTTTTTACCATCCCCATAAACAGGCAATGATTTTTTATTAAGTGCATTGTTTATCATCAATGGAATAAGCTTTTCAGGGAACTGATATGGTCCATAGTTGTTACTGCATCTTGTGATGTTAACAGGCATTTTGTATGTATCTGCATACGCCTTTACAATAAGGTCTCCTCCTGTTTTACTTGCAGAGTATGGACTGTGTGGGTCCAAAGGAGTAGTCTCCATAAAATAACCAGTTGCACCAAGTGAACCATAAACCTCATCAGTGGATACCTGAAGAAATTTAACACCTTCCTTAAAAACTCCATCTTTTTCCCAGTACTTTTTAGCAATATTTAAAAGATTTGATGTTCCCATTACATTTGTTTTAACAAATATCTCAGGATCAGTTATGCTCCTGTCTACATGGCTTTCTGCGGCAAAGTTTATTACATATGATACATCATATTTTTGAAATAATCCATCAACAAGCTCACTGTCGCATATATCACCATGAACAAAAACATAGTTCTTGTTATCGCTTACTTCTTTAAGGTTTTCAAGATTTCCAGCGTATGTGAGTTTATCAAGATTGATAATTCTGTATTGGTCATACTTTTTTAGCATGTATAAAACAAAGTTACTTCCAATAAATCCTGCCCCACCTGTAACAATTATAGTTTTCATAAATATTAACACTCTCCTATTAAATAATCTTCTAATGCATCTTCCCATTTTCTAAATGTATTCAGGCCAATAATATTAAGCATATGGTTTTCTAGAACTGAATACTTGGGTCTGTTTGCAGGCCTATTCAATTCTTCTGTAGTTATATTATCAACCTTTATATTCAAGCCCTTCAACTCAAATATTTTCTTAGCAAAATCATTCCAACTGCAGTAGCCTTCGCATGTACCATGATACGTACCATAGCTGTCAGTTTTAATAAGATCTATAATACACTTTGTAAGATCCTTTGTACTTGTAGGTGACCCAACCTGGTCATGAACAACCGAGATCTGATCCTTTTCCTTTGCAAGCTTTAGCATTGTCCTGACAAAATTATTGCCTTCTCCGTAAAGCCATGCAGTCCTAACTATGAAATGTCTTGGATTAGTCTCTCTTACAACAATTTCTCCAAAATTTTTACTTGCACCGTAAACACTCTGAGGATTCACAGGATCGTACTCCCTTTTCGGAACACTTCCATTTCCATCAAAAACATAGTCAGTAGAAACTTGCACAATCTTACTTCCTATAGCAAACGCCGCAGCAGACAAATTTTGAGGTCCATGGGCATTTACCCTGTATGCATCTAGTTCGTTGGCTTCACAGCCGTCAACATTGGTATACGCAGCACAATTTATTATTACATCTGGCTTCTCAGTCTTCACTAGATTAAATACTTCTTGCTGATTTGTAATGTCAAGATTATGAACATCCGTTTCAATAAGGGTATGTCCACCTTCATTATTAAGCTGTCTGATAATCTCAAGCCCTAGCTGTCCTTTGCATCCAGTTATAAGTACCTTCATAGTTTACTCCTTTTCAAACTTTATTTCATTCAAATTATACTATTAATTTTACAGATATCCAACTGTAAAGTTTTATTTTCGGATAGATTCTTTTTTCATCACAAACTGCGAAATCATAAGCACAAATAATATAAACATAAATCCAAAAGCTGCTGCTAATATAACATTTACCTTTACCTTAGGCATTATCTTCAATGGATTCGCATCACTTGAAACCAGAGAAATATTTAACTGCTTTATTATTGTCTCAGGCTTAATCATGCTCATTTCCTTCTCTACAAGCTTATATGAATCAAATGCCTGTGCAGCAAGTACTTCTTCGTTTAATAGTTCTCTATATCTTATAATGGCATCATCTGACAGGAGCGCATCTTTTTTCACCTTCATGTTGCCAGAGTCCCTATATATCGCTCCATTTGTAGTAGCCGATAGCGCTTCCATCTTCTGTCTTATATCTATCAAATTACTCTTTTCTTCCGCCAATCCATCACTAACAATTTTTTTAGTAGCTTCAAACCTTTTCATTAATTCGCCAGATATATATTCTGGAAGATATTCCACTACTGCATTATTTGCTTTAACTATATCATTTGACTTTCCAGACTGACTGACAACCGATATCTGATTTATATCTATATTACCTGAAGATATCATTACAACACTTTTGTCTATTTTATACTTATCGTATATTTTATCTTTAAACTCTATACCATTTAAAATGCTGTTTATAGCATTTGTATCATACTTCGGGTATGAAATCTTGTTGAGTATGGTTCCTAATATTCTATTTACTTTACTATTGTAAGTCTCACCCGAACTCAAACTCTCATTTATAACTGCACTATTACCACATATTCCTGTCTTAATCTCAACTGGTGAAATATTAAATACCGTTCTAGCGCTATATACTGGCTTTATTACGATATAACTTACCACCAGACTAATTATAACACAGCACATCGTAAAACCCAATATAATCCACTTATTCTTGATGACAAGATTTATAATATCCTTTAAACTTATCTGATCCATTAAAATTCACTCAACCTTTTTATATTCTGATTCTAAAAACGGAAACTTATATCTATATTTCATATATCCTAATACTCTTGATATCGAGCTTTTCCTTTGCAAACAGCTTTAGGAAGTTATCAGCTGGCTTAAATCCTTCTGGTATTGAAAACTCTCTCGAATAGATATTTCCAGTTCCTATAAGCTCTTCATTATTCTGCATCAATCCTGATATATTAAACGGAATGGAACCTGAAGAAATCTTATTATTGAGCTCTACTTCAATCCTGTATTTCTTCTTTGCTTCAAACCCAATATATCTACTCTGAATAGATGCATCCTGAGCACCATTTAACACATCAACAATCATTCCATTACCATTAATGCTTATCTGAGTATTTGAATTATTCACTATCCACTGATCAGGCTGATTGTTTTTATCAACATCTAGCATAGGAATATTATAAAAAGCTGTCCTGCCAAAATCAGTATCTTTTATTGTTTTCATATTATCAGTAAAATATTTAATATTTTCAAATACTTGCAAAGTAGCTGAATTCATAATAAACGGATTCATATTTCTCTTATTTGCATTAATGATCTCATTCTCAATATTCAGCGCTTTATCGATATACCCCTTAGCCGTATCTCTTTTATTATTTTTTAGGTAATACGATATAACACTGTTATATGCACCAATCTTCTGCTGCCAATCCTCAACTCTAAAAGGCTTGAGCTCAGTTGCCCTATCAAAAAGAGTTAACCCCTTGTCTATTTCTCCAATTTTTATATACTCTGATCCTGCAACAGCTATATTCTGACTATCATACCATGATACCTTCTCAAGCTTAGCAATTTGCTTCTTAACGCTTTCAAGTTCTTCGCTCGTTATATTACCTTTTTTTAACGTATTATCAATATAGTCAATCTTATACTTTGCAGCATAAGGATCACTGCTTGTAGCCGATTTCATGGCTTCTAGTGCCTTATTAAAATCAGTACTTCCAAGCCTCATAGCAGTAGTTGCTGAGCCTTTAGCAGATGAAATACATATAGGCACAATCAAAACAACTATAACAAAGCATAACATCAAAGCGGGGTAAACGTTCAATTTCTTAATTCCATTTAATTTAACTGCCATCTTCAACAATAATCCTTGTTCTACAGCTTCAGACTCTTCTGTATAATTTCTATACCTTGAGTTGAATATACCAAGAAGCTGCCAGAACAGCAAGAACACCGCTGACAATGAAAAGTCAAAGTCAAGCACTGAGTGCATGATCATACCCATTACAGCTGCAAACAATGCTGCCTGAAGTATTCTTTCCTCACTTGCTTCTTCCTTTTTTCTATACTCTAAAATAAACGTAGCAACTATCGAAACAATAAGGAAAAGGAATATTAGTATCCCCACCACTCCACAATCAGTAGCTATCTGCAAAAGGTAATTATGCGCCTGTGTGCTTGTATAGTAGAACGACTGGTAATAATAGCTTAGGAATTCCCAGGTACCACCACCGCCTCCAATAAGCCATCTGTCCTTAAACATCTTAAGCCCATCTCTGTAGAATATAGATCTTTCTATATAACTCCTCGAAAGAAGGGTACTTTGTATTTTTTCGCCTATTTTGCCCAATGAGTATTTATAATTAAGCTTAACATTCTCAGCCACTTTACCTGTAGCTGAGTCTACAACCTTTACTTTGTCAAAAACAGCCTTAGTTCCACTGTAGTTGTTTCTAAAATAAATATTAACCACCTTACTGTCAGCAGGCAACTTAAATGCAACATCTCTAGTTTCAACACCTTTTGTTGCAAGACCGTCAATAGTAGCTAATGGAACTTCTCTTTCATTTACAATAAGATCTTTCTCTCTTTTATAATTTATTATAATAGTATAAGCACTAGGCTTATCCCCCTTAATTTCTGCGTCAACATCATAAACAAGCTTATAATCCTTTCCAGGCTTCACCATCACACCCTTCATAAAAGTACTAGGCGCGCTCTGCCCTTCTGGATAAGATATTTGAAGGTTTTCAGTGGCATTTAATGATACAATAAGAGCCACTATTCCTCCTACAACTAAGACCCCACCAGCTGTAGCATAAATTTTCCAGCTTATTTTTTGTAAAAATGGTACTGCAAACTTTACTGCAAAACTAACAATAACTGATAAAACTATTCCTGCAAAGAACAAAAGCCAAATTTTCGACTCGTTCCCCTGATTATTTAACATATATTTATATAAGAACACACAAATAATACCTGTCGAAATGAGTGATGATAGCCCATGTACAAAACCATTTATTCGTGAGCCTTTTGGAAGCGCAATAATATATAGAATTGCAACAACAGGCGCCACTAGTATCATTCCACGGCTTTGCGTAAAGACAAACGTAATAAGAAATACATATGAACACGCAGCTGCAATTAATTTAGCAACTGTATTTTTTGAAATCATTGTCAAAGTCAACGTGACCAAAAACACTGCAATCAGATATGATGCCAATGCATTAGGATATTGAAGCGTTGAATAAATTCTCTGAGTCACAAAAGTCCCGAATATAGAATTATCTGATTTAAAAAGTTCAAACACACTATTTATAAATCGAGATAGATTTTGACCTGCAGCACCATCAAATCCAATAATACATAAACAAACTGTGGTGCCTACTATAGTCCATAATATAGCTAGCTTATGTTTAAATGTTTTTATCAAGTCTGATAACATATAAAACACAGAAAAATACATACAATACTTAAGCCATTCAAGAACAGCTGACTTAGGTGCAACAGCTATACGAATGCCAACAAAGTATAATATAACGGATAGGAAATATATGGCCGTAAGTAGAAAAGCCGCATAATCAATCGGTGTGACAAACAGTTTTTTATCTCCTGTGAAAATCCTGTATACCCAGAAGGCTATGAATATAATGAAGACGAATATTTCTGCTGGTATCTGGTTTTCTTCGAAGTAAAGTCCACGTAAGAACGGTGGGTAAAAAATGAATATACAGAGTAGAACCAATAGGATAAAGCGAAATGGTTTGTATTCCTCTATGTTCAAAGGTAATTTCTTTTGTTTCAATTTGTGCTACCTTCCTTTCTGTAGATGGTACAATAAACAAAAGTATTTTACCTTATATTTGGGTTTGTGTCAAATAAGATTTTGAAAAATAAAACAGACTATGAACTAATCATAGTCTGTTTCTATTTTAATACTATGTTACTAATTAGAATATAGGAGCAATATCTCCGTCTACAGCAACACTTGCAGTGTTAACTAATGCTGTGTTTGGAGTGAACTTCATTGCATCAGCTAATCCAAACTGGAAGTTAGCTGCTGTATCAGCTGCTTGCAATGTTACAACTATAGTCTTTCCGCTAATAGCTACTGTTGCAGTTGCACCAGCAAGATCAGCTGCGTCTGAATCAAATCCAGTAATAGTACCAACATTAGCTATTGTAACTTTAGCTTTTCCAGCTCCATCAGCCGCTACTGTAGCAGTAGTAACTTCTTTTGGAACCATGCTAAGGTTGATTGTTATAGCATCATTATCAGCAACGTTAGCACCTGCTGCACCAGTTGATATAGAAGCTGATCCTGCGATAAATCCAGCTGAACCAGTTACACCAGTCTGATTTTCAACAATATACTGACCATTTACGTCTTTTGATACTATAAATGCTACTGGTAAAGTCTTAAGTGTTACTGAACCAGTTACATCAATTGCGTTTGCTGCTGTAGTAAGCTTAATGATATTTGACTGAACTGTTGAACCTATAATAGCTTGACCTGTAACAGGAATCAATGTAGTTCCCTGATACAATTTTACGCTACTAGCGAAATCAGCTACTGCACCTGCTGCAATGTTACCATCAATTTTTACATACACAGTCTGAGCATCATAAATTGCTACTGACTTAATTGTAGTTGTAAATGATGTTGTTGCAGCTGCTGCTGAAGTTGCAGCTGCTGCAATTTCAGTTCCAATAGATGTTGTTGTAGCCAAAGGATCAGCAATTGTTCTAACTTTAACATTTGCCAAGTTTGTGTTGCTTGTGAATACATCAGATCCAGTAGTGAATTCAATATACTGTGTTCCATCTACATCAACCAATTTTGCTGATGAAGGAGCAGCATTTGTTGCAAAGTTATCTGTTGTATATTGGAAATCTGAATATGTCACTGCATTAAGTTTAGTTCCTGATACTTTAACTCTTAATGTATTTGCTGACATTATCTTTAATTCTTGTGCAGCAATTGTTGTAGTTCCATCAGCTATAGCAGTTGCTGTACCTTCATTACCAACTGAAAGAACATTTCCAACCAAGTCAGATACTGCTTTTATTGCACTTCCAGAGATATATCCAAACTGCAATTTAGTTGTAGCGTCTGCTGTTGTTGTACCTGATGGAAGAGTAATAACTATAGCCTTTGAATCTTCTGAAGATGCTGCTATTGTTGTACCTGAAGGAAGATCTGAATAAGTTGTTACAGCAGGACCTGCTGCATTCTTCCACTTGTAGTTTGCAACATTAAGAACTGAGTAAGTTCCGCTAGTTGCCATAGCTTCACTGAAGATAACATATATTTTGTTTGAACCAGCTTTAACTGATACGCTTGTTACTGTTGGAGCGGTAACATCAGTAAATACTATCGCCTGAGCTGAAACAGCTTGAGCTTCTTGACCTACTACATCTTTAACACCACTTATGCTGATTGTGCAGTTTCCTGACAATTTATCAGCAAGTGTTAATGTAGTTGTCTTTTCAGTGCTGTCATAAGCAGCTGTGTTTATAGCTTCTACAGTTCCGTCTGACTTCTTAACTGTATAATGTGTTTTATTTGCTGCATCCCCTGCTGTTCCAGAGTTTGTAGCTGTTCCATTCTGCATATCTTTTGAGAATTTAACTTTTACAGTCTGCTCATCACTAACTGTAATAGTAGTTGTTGCTACTGCGTCTGTTGCAACAGTAACTTCAAATTTCTTAGTTGGGATCGCGTTACCATATGCATCTGTCATTCCTTTTACAAAGAAATATACTTTACCTGTTGGTATAACATTTGTAGTAAATGAGAATGTATATTTTGTATCTGCAGTTTTCGCTACAGCGTTTGCTGCTTTTGAACTATTTGTATCAACTCCGTCTGTATTCCAGAATACTTGTGAAGTTGCTGGTGCTGAAATTGCAGCTGAGAAATCAACAGCAACTTCTGATCTGCTGTTAACTGTTACTTTATCTGCTGTTGCAGCAGTCAATCCTAATGATACTGTGAATTTTGTGCTTGTTAAAGGTACTTCATAACCAGCATAGTCTTTCAAGTTTGTTCCACTCTTAACTATTGCCAATGTATACTCACCTGTTGCAAGAGCACTCTTTAAAGTAACATCAACACTTGTTAAGTCTTGTGAAAGCTCTACAGCATCAGCAGTTGTAGATCCTACTTTTTTTTCTACGGCCTTTGTTGTAGCGTCATCAGATACTACTGTAGCATCATCACTACCCTTGATTGCATAGTCACCAATTTTGAAGTTATAAGTTATTACGTGAGCGGCTATAGCTCCTGTTGCAGCATTATCTACAGGCTCAGAAAATTTAACTCTTATTGTTTTATTACCTATAGCAGTTGCTGAAACAATTTGTGGAACTGAGATATCAGAAGCCACTTTAAATGTTTTTGTGTAATCTTTGCTGTCTCTTGTCATTTTTACTGTATAATCAACTTCAGCTTCAAATGTTCCTGATGCTTTTAAAATTACTTGTTTAGCATTACCAGTAACACCAATAGCAGTCTGCGCTACAGTAGCAGCAGTATCTGAAGTTTTGTAAACTGTGAAAGTATCTTTTGCTGAATCATAATCTTTGTTTAAGTTAACTTTTATTAACTTTAAGCTTGGTTCAACAACTTCTTTGATTCCGAAAGAAGCGCCAACAACTACTGCTGGAGCAGCAACTGCTGTAGTATCTTTGTATTTTACTGAGTAAACAACGCTCTGTTCAGTTGAAGTTTCAGCAACTGCAGGAACATTTATAACAACAGTCTTAGTTGCATAAGTGTATCCATATACAGTACCTGTAACAGCAGTAGCTGCTGCACCGTTTATAGCTGAAGTTACAGTAAAGTCAGCGTTTGCTGGAGTAGCTCCAACATCTTCTGTCATTACAACTGTTAACTGTCCGTTTGTAGCTGTAACACCGTAAACAGCCGCAGTAACAGGTTTTGCTTCAGGAACTAATAGAGTAGGATCTGCTGCAGTAACTACTGCTTCAGTAATTATGCCACGGTCAACTAAATCTTTACAAAGAGTTTTTCCGCCAGCTTTGATTTCCTTATGCAAAGCTTCAACTGTAGCAATTGCTAAGTCGTTGTTTGTGAATTTAGCAACGTTAGCAACTTTAGTTAAACCTTTTGATTCTGCGAATGTGATTACATTTGCATATTCGAAATCAGTTCCTTGTTTGTATCCTAATGCTTCGAGCATTACTTTGTAATAGTTCTGAGCAGAAGTAACTGATATTGGATCAAATTTATTTCCGCCTATACCATTCCATCCAAAAGTTGGATTTGCTTTAAGGTATCCAAGGTATTTCTGCATGCTTGCTGCTAATAACTTAGCATCAGCAAAGTTTTCTGTGCCAACGAAAGCTTGAGCTTTAGTTTCTTCACCCATAAGTCTGAGGAACATTACAGCTGCCTGATACCTTTGTGTTGATTTTGCTAAATATTCTGGTGTAACGCCATTTCCGTCGCCTTTAACCATACCTAATTCTTCAGCAATTTTTGCTTCAGTTTTAGCAGCAGGTGTAGTTGTGTCTGCGGCGAACGCTGGTATTATAGTTGTTACCATCATAGCAACAGTTATAATAACCGCTAACATCTTTTTGAGATTCTTCATACTCTCAATTCCTCCTTGTAATTTTGTGTTTTTTTGGAATAAGGCTTTATCAAAACACGGTCAAGTTACGCCTTTTCCTTTGTTTTTATAACTCGACCTTAAAAATTTGCTCAAGATCTGGTATACATCACCTATCTTGATTTCAAAACCAATTATATCAGAGCAAATTTTTAGAGTCAACCAATTACAAGTAAGTGTAAAGAAATTGTAACAGAACTGAAATATTTCTGGCGGGATAGATTTAAATTAAGTATACATGGGAAGGGCCTTTAGTTCAAGAGGTTTGAGAAGTTGCAACTTAAATAACTGTGCTAAAGTCGTTTCATTCTTTATGTCTTTGCCACAGTATTGCCACAAATAATTCTTTCTACATTTTATATGCATGATTTATTTTATTAACATCATATATTTTTTTTGATGACAATAGCCACTTCTTATGATATATTATCCATTATATGAAAACATAGGAGGATAAAAAATGAGATTAATGCAAACAAAAAATTTCTACAGAACTATTATATCTATAGTTATTCTTGTAATATTGCAATTAGTTTTTACATTGATTGCATTCGGTGAAGAAAACAGTATATTACCTAAAGTTCCAACCCCTAAGAAATTAACAGGTATAATTACTGTCGATTTAACATCCGACTGGTCAACTGCACAAACTGTAAAATCTGGATTTATTGTAAAACTATCAGGCACAGACCTAACTGCAACAACAGATAGCAGAGGTTATTTCGAAATTAATAATGTAGCCAATAATACTGGTTATACAATAAATGTTTCTAAACAAGGGTTCCTTGCTCGAGAAATAAAAACAACCGCCGAACAGTCCTCTACCCAAATAGGTCCTATTGAAATGTGGCCAGGAGATCTTCCTTCAAAAGAACCTCAAGACAATTCAATAAACATGATAGACATTATTGAAATGGCAAAATCATTTAATGCTTCTTCCGAAAGTCCAAACTATAGTACATACAAAGATTTTAACCAAGATAAAGCTATTAATATGATTGATATTCTTATAATCGCAAAGCATTTTAATACAACCTCTACGGACTACCCAGCAATTGCTCCATCTATAATTAGCAAAATTGAGACTACTTCTCAACACAGCATAAGTATAACTTTTTCCAAAGCAATACAGCTTGACAGTGAAGATATTAATGATAAATCACATTATACGCTCAAAAATGATGACGGAAAAGCCATTACAATTAGAGATGCTACTTTTTCTGCTGCTGATAATACTGTGATTCTTACGCTAAATGAGAATCTGTACGGTAAATATACTATTAACATTTTTGGATTAAAAGACCCATCAGCCAAGATCATACCGCCAGTACTAAATGCTATTACCTTCCATGACATGACTGCACCAACTGTTGAAAATGTATACTATAGTGATGCTGCAAAAAACAAGATATTAGTCATATTTAATGAAGAAATGCAAACAGAAGGACCTTATTCAGTGCTATTACCTACGAATTATAAATGGGATAGTGATACTACTAATGGAACCTCTTATGAATTACTCCCAGAGGGCTCAACTATTGAAGTTTCCCCCATAGACAACAAAGCTGTACTTATCACACTTGGACAAGGAAGAGAAGTTACACCTGATAGCATTCTACAGTTTGGATATATCCAAGACAGTGTAATTAAAGCTTTAGCAGATAAGGAAGGCAATATATTAAACATTGGAAAAACTCTCAAAGTAGAATTGGAATCTCAACCAACAATTGCTTTTCAATATCTATCTATAACTTCAGGAAATAGTATTAGAGTTAAATTAGCTGGTTCAAAACTCATAAAAGTATCTCCAATGGATTTCAAATACACTTTAACAGGTGACTCAATTGATTATGTCACACCATTATCCGCAAAGCTAGTTGATATAGAAAATATGCAATACGTCGAATTTACAGTTCCTAATGATACATTCACAGTGTATACTGTTTTATCAAAAGTAATGTTAAAAACAGTAGAAAATCCTCAAGGAACTATATCGATATTTGGCAAAACTATATCAGAGGGTGTTACATCAGCATTCGCAAGTAATTCATCACAAAGACCATCAATAAAATCCATCTCAATTTATGATTATAACAATGTTGTTGTAAAGCTTGATGGAAATATTAATTCTTCTGAGTTAACAAATTTTATTTTAAGTGTCCAGCTGTTTCAAGGGATAGATCAAATAGAAATAGCAACAGCATCATTAATAGGTTCTACTACATGCTCAAATACAATTATGCTTACAACCACAGATCAAGTAGATATATTAGGAAGTGTAACCTTAAAAACTTTACCACTTACATTTATTGTTGCAACAGACTTTAATGGACAATTTTTTAAAGAAAACACTATGGGTGTAATAGGATACCCAGTATTTATGGCTGGCAAATTATCAACCAATGTAGAACCAGGACAAGTGTTTAAAAACGGCGATTTCATCACTATTGATCTTGGTCAGGTCCCTAAATATGTTACAACAGCTAAAGTAGAACCTGTTATTTCTGGAAAGGCTAACATCACAATTGAAGGTGTTGGAACAATTACTGGACTTATTTCTAATGGTAAAACAGCAAATGTGGAAGTAACGACTAAATTAAAACAAATTATTGTTACATTTAAGAGTGATACAGATCTTTCATATGTAAGTAATTCTATTAGATTTATTCCAGACTCAGCTTTTGTCAATACAGCAGATGCTCCTATTGATGTTGAGGTGACACCTAGCCTTTGATTTAATAAGTTACCAATTTTTTTAGAAGGTGCCCTGTATGGGTATCTTCTTTTTATTTATGTTCAATGCAGCAAACAGATCAACCCCTATATAATTCTATATAACAGACATAATTGTATTATATAGTTGAAAATAATTATCAAATAAAGTATAATCTTTTAGGCTTATGCCATTACTATTTTTCGATAATTGAGTTAGTATTCACAATTAAGAAAGGGTGATAAAGCATAATAATAGGCTCTTTATTAAATTTAGTTTATACATTGAAGGAGTTGTAAATGTGAATAAATCTACTTTAAGAATTTGTTTTATATATTTAATCTTAGTGTTCGCTATTAGCGGGTGTAAAGTTCCCGATAATAATAAAATTAATGCCACTAATATTAAGTATAATTCCGAAACAGATTACAATTACAAAAACATTTTGGATAAATACGGTATAGAGAAAGATAATATCCCTATTGAGGGGATTGTATCGAATGAAGAAACAGCAATAAAAATTGCCGAGGCTATTTTATATCAAACATATGTTGAAAAAATTGTTAATATAAAACCATTTAAAGCTACATATGATGAGGAAAATAATGTATGGGCTGTTAATGGCACACTTGCTCCAAATAGTATAGGTGGAACAACAACTGTAATAATACAGAAAAAAGATGGTAAAATATTAGCTGTTTGGTATAGAAAGTAATTAAAATCATGTGTTAAGGAATGTAAATAAGTAGGTATAAATAGTTATAAATCTATACCCACTTATTTACAATATTAATTTGATAATTATAGTAAGGCTGTGGTGTCTTTTTGAAAATATAATAATAATGATTGCAAAGAATTTATGTAATGTTCTTACTGTTAGTTCCATAATTCTATTAGATTTTATAAATTATAAATTGCATCATAATCGCATTGAAAAGTTATTTGAATTTGACAAATTTGAGGAGGTTTACTTTATGGAATCATTAAAAAAATTCATGTTTAAGAAAATGTTTTGCATACCTGTAATTAAATCAAACGCAAGATTAGCTTTTGGTAATAAGTACTGGGTAAAACCAATTGATTTAATTTTTTTAATACTTTTTATTATTTTTATATATTGTTTTGTAACTTCTTACTCATTATAAAATGCACATGTTAGGATTTCATCGCGATATACGCTTAGATCAGGCTTTTCAACCTTTGATTACTTTAATTTCTACTTCTTGTTTTTCTACTTTCGAGGAAATTTCTTCAACTGCTTTCTTCACTTCTTTGACTTCTTCGTATGTTTGCTTATATCCGTCAAACAAAGCCTTTGAGTTGTCATCTAGTTTATTTTCAAGTCTAATGATATCACCTTTAATATCAGATATCTCCGCTTTTATATTTCTCAAATCATCTTTTGTGTCTTTTCTAAACTCTGTAAAATCCGAATACATTTTAGTCATTAATTCAAACATTTTATCTTCCATTTAAACTGCACATCCTTTAATTCAAAGTATAGATATTATATCATTATTCCAATCGAAAAGAAATATTATCCTTTCATATTTATATCCATTCCTTTCGCTTCGCTAAAGGCACAATATGATAAAAGACAGAATAATTATCTACATATAGCTGTCGAAGTTCTAATCCATATTCTTCCTTGGGCTCTATTAGCTTCGAACGTTCACAAAACACTCTTAGAGTCTCAATTGCCTCAGCTATCCTTATATACTTCCCCATAGCCATTTCAGGTGCATGAAGTTGCTCAGCTATATAATTATAAATGTCCTCCATATTAGAAACTGCTTTGTCTGTAATCTTAACATTATATTTCTTCATGAATATGTATCCCGAAATTTTTCAAAAACAGCAGAAGCATCCTGTACGTTGCCCTTTTCAATATCATTATAACCGTCTCTTAACATTGAATGAATTTCATCGATTGTCATTGCATCAGCATTCACAGAAGCTGGTGCTCTTGATATCTTTAACGGAAAAGGTATTCCACCTGTCATTGAAATCTGCTACAAGTAAATATCTATTGCAGTGGACATAGGGTATACCAAGCTGTGAAAGTACTTCCTCTGCCTGTTTCTTTACAACTGGATTAACTCTTGAATTTAGAGTCGCAGTTTTTTCCATATAAAATCATCTCCTTAAATTCTATTGTAACGCTTTAACGTTACTTTTCAATAGAGTTTGATTTAAATGTACCGATTTACAATTTTAGCAAAAACCATCAGAATCAATACTGCTTTTTTATTCTATTGCTGACAGAACGGTTACACTTACTCTTAATGATGACTATATTAAATACAATCAATGTCACTGGATTTAAAGGAATGCAGGAAGCTAATTCCTTTAATCCACTTTTGTGTATGTAGCTATGTAGTTGTTAATTTCACCTCTTTGACTTCTTCGTAAGTTTATTTATATCCGTCAAACAAAGCCTTTGAGTTGTCATCCAGTTTATTTTCAAGCCTAATGATATCACCTTTAATATCAGATATCTCCGCTTTTATATTTCTCAAATCATGTTTTGCGTCTTTTATAAACTCAGTAAAATCCGAATACATTTTAGTCATTAATTCAAATATTTTATCTTCCATTAACCTATATTTTTCTTTCTCTTAATTATTAAAATAATTACTACTATTGGATCAACAAATATTAAAACCAAAAGCATCATAATAAAAATTGTTCCTAGCTTCAAACTAGGTTTAGGTATTCTTTCTCTTATTTCATTAAACTTTTCACTATTATAGTGAATTGTGACAACGCACTCAGATTCTATATCCCACAAAGCTAGAGTCATCAAAAGTAAATTTTGTGTCATTTCTGATTAACGGTTCACAAACTTCAGACCCACTGTTTTTCACCTTAAATATTCATATACATACTTTCTTTGTGTAAACTAGCTGCAAAAGATACGTGAATATTTGAAGTACTGGTGTTCCTTTGGATTTGTATGCATTAGCTCTCTTAAGGGCTTTACCTACAGCATATTCTTTACACACTCTAGAAATTGATTCAAGTAAGGTCTTTTCATTACTAATTACAATTTTATTAACTCTTTGCCAAAGTGATTTTAATTTTTGATAGGTACCTCTCAAGCCCCCTAATCACATTGGATAGTTTCGCTATAAAATAGTAAAATAGAAATTGTTGGCTTTTAAAAGCTCCAATTAAATAGTAAAATAGTAGTCAGGCAATGATTTGATTATATTAATTTAGAATTGGATGGTTAATCGGATGTCCTTAATGAGCTTTATTTTAGATATTTCAATACAACTGTTGTGTATGGTGTTATCACTTTCAATCATGACCACCAGCTAAGCTGGTGGTTTGCTCAGCCCTATAAGGGCATGTTACTGGCAGGACTGAAAGCCCTATGAAGATCCGCCAGCCGCATATTGTTTCAATCCACCGCTAAAGCGGTTTATTTTTTGCTTTTTTAAACTGGCTCACCCGTAAACGGGTCAACTAATTCTTTTATACTCATTTGTTCATATGCTAAATCCTCTTGTAGTTGATTTTTTATGTATTCTGCAATTGCCTTTTTATTTTTTCCTACTGTATCAACATAATAGCCCCTACACCAAAACTCTCTATTTCCATACTTGTACTTCAAATTTGCATGGCGGTCAAATATCATTAAGCTACTCTTACCTTTTAAATACCCCATAAAACTGGATACGCTTATCTTTGGGGGAATTTCTACAAGCATATGAATGTGGTCTGGGCAAGCTTCTGCTCCTAGAATGCTTACACCTTTCCATTCACATAGCTTTCTCAATATCTTACCTATATCATTTTTTATTCTTCCATATATTATTTGTCTCCTGTATTTTGGTGCGAACACAATATGATACTTGCAATTAAATTTTGTATGAGATAAACTATTCGTGTCTTTCATAGACAGCCTCCTATGTTATTTATTTGCGGTTGGCAGACCTGCAAATATTTTAACATAAGAGGTTTTTTGTTCAACGGCAAAAGCCTTTTTTCTTCCACCTGCTTAGCAGGTGGTTTACTTTGTTTCACAATAAGGCGATTTCAAATATTTTTGAAATCGCCGCAAAAAATTCAAAAAGTGCGAAAAATTGTTCATTATTTCTTTTTCAAAATAACATACCCCTGAATGATATCTTCGGAAATTGGTCCGAGCAGCCTACTGTCAAGACTAACAAGCGGTTCTCTATTATCTCCAAGCACAAATACTTTTCCTTCAGGGATAGTCCACTTTGATTCTTTAATTGGTTCTGTTACTGCATTATCAGTCAGATAATCTTCTTTTAATTCGCTGTCATTTATATATACTTTTCCATTTTTTATTTCCACCTTGTCGCCAGATAGCCCAATAATCCTTTTTACCACAATCATATCTTCAGTCTTAGTCAGTGGTTTATCTAACTTTATTAGAACCATATCTCCTTTTTTTAGTTTGTTTGACTTATAGTAATCATAATTTACAAGTGCTTCATCACCATTTTTCAATGTAGGCTCCATAGAACCACTGTTGATTTTTAATCTCCTATAGTTGAAACACCCACTAAATGCAACTAATATACATAATGTTAAAAGTACTATTCTTAGTTTTTTTGCCATATCTATCCCCTCCATACTTTCTCATTTTTATTCCACCTGATTAATACTATAGCAATCGGAAATGCAGCCGACAGAATCCAATGTGTTATAATGTAAACAAGCTTTCCTTGTTCTCGTATTTTAGACCATTCTTCATTACTATATTTACTCAAAATTGTTTACCTCCGATTCAATTTATGTATAATTATTGACAAACATTTTCTCTGTCTTAAATTACTTAATAACCCTGTTTCTTTTTACTTTCATCTTTTCAAACTCAATATGAATTTCTGCTCCTGAACTAAAAAGTATCTCATGGCATAAAACCTTATCATCTATACTAGTTACTTCATCGTAACCCCAGTCACCAAAATCATGTATGTATGATTGAAATAAATCTACTTTACCTGAATACTTTACATCAAGGCTTTTTACTACACTATAATTTAATTCATATAATATTCCTTCCGATAAAACTTTGATAACAATAGATATTGGTTCTCGAATTCTTCTTTTTATCTTATACGTTTTTGACTTAACTCTATTAATTTCATTAGTATTTTTAATCTCAAAAGAAACTAAATCACCATCATGTATGCTTTCTTTTTTGATGAAGTGAAATGTATCTTTACTAAATCTACTCTCAAGGCTGTCAAGTTGCTCATCATATTTTTTTGAATTTTTCATCCAAATCTTGTCACACTGTTCAAAGGTTTCTGTATCCTGAAAGCCTTCCCATAATTCTCTGGTGAAATATTTCATAAGTATCCCTCCATTGTCTTAATTAAACTATAACTGTTTCGTCTGGACGACTATACATTATTAAACCGTTACTGTTACCAAAATGCCATATATCATAGTTCCTTTTGATAAGAATATTGTGACCAGATGAAATTATTGTTAAGTCTAATAAAAAAACCAATTATATGCAATGTTATTGAGTGTTCATATGTTATAGATGTAACAGGCTCGTTAATGACTGCAATTCGTAATACTTGCCTCTTAATTTTATTACTCCATTCATATTGTCTCCATATATATCTACAATCGATAAATTGTTGTGGATTGCTTACTTTACTCAGTATTAATATTATCATGAAAGGGTATGGAATTTAAATACTAAAAAATTTAAATAATATTTGATAATTAGATATAATTTTTGACAAGATATCTTTCTCAAAGTTATGATGCCTGTTCAAATGCGCCCATACAGTGTTTGCAAAAAAAGAAATATATTACAACTAATTGCAATCTCATACCCCATAAATATGCTAAAACAACGCATATGCATTATGTACTTAAAAATTAAATTTTAAAATGGGAGGATGTACTGATATGGAAAAAAAAGCAATAAAAATATTGGTTGCATTATTATTGGCAATCTATTTGGGAGTAATTGCACAAGGAGCTCAGTTGTTTGCAGCAGATGCAACAAAGTCCACAGTTTATATCTGTGGTGATTCAACTGTTTCCAATTACGCAGCAAGTTCTGCACCACAAACAGGTTGGGGACAAGTAATATCGAAATACTTCACTTCAGATGTTTTGTTCCAAAACAAAGCTGTTGGTGGATTAAGTTCAAAAACTTTCATAACAGGTGGGTATTTGGATAAAATTCTCAATGCAATAAAAGCCAATGATTACCTTTTTGTGCAATTCGGACACAATGACGCAACTCCAAGCAGACCTGAACGTTATACAGATCCAAATACAACGTTTAAGGAGTACCTAAGACAGTATATTGACAAAGCTCGTGAAAAGAAAGCTATACCAGTATTGATTACTCCAATGGCTAGATTTATTTATACCAATGGAGTTTTTCAAAATAGTTTTCCTGCATATCAACAAGCGATGAAGGAAGTTGCAGCAGAAAAGAATGTACCATGTGTTGATTTAATGACCGCAAGTTTAAACTATTACAATTCTATTGGGTATGATAAAGTAAAACCATTTTATATGATTTCAGTCAACAGAACTGACACTACTCATTTTACAGACAAAGGTGCATTACAGATGGCTAGACTTGTATCTGAAGGTATTGCAGGACTTGATCTAACGATTTCAAAATTTGTTCTTGGCACTTCAAATCCAACGACTAAACCAAGCAGTACTCCAACAGAAAAACCAAGTAATACGCCAACAACTAAACCAACAAGTATTATTAAATCAGTTCCTCAAGATATTAATGGAGATAAGGCTATAAACATGGCAGATGTAATAATTATAGCAACGGTTTTTAGTACAGTTAGAGGAGATGTGAGATATGTTGAAGCTTATGATTTAAACGGTGACGGTGCAATAAATATGGCTGATATAATGAGTATAAGTCTATTATTAAACCATACATATTGATAATATGGTAACAACAATTCTATTTTAATACAATTATGGGATTTTAAATACTAAATATTAAATAATATTCGAAGACTCAGCTGATATGGTACCCAAATAATACTGAATGATATTAGCTATAAAATTCGAGTTTTCTAAAGTCGGATAAATCTTTTATTTTATTTAATTTTTGTCATTGTAATTACGATAAAGAATATAATATCAACTTATTCGTCTAAAAAAGTAACAAAATGGTTATGCTATTTGATTGACAGCGTTTTTGCTACACTTTTATTTTTGTATTGAGTAATACTTTGTTTTGAACAATTATTTTTTGGGAATCAACCTATATTAAATACAATTAATCTTTTACATTTATCTATCGCAAAATTAATAAGGTGATTCCAAAAAATAAATTGGTCAAAAGTCTTTTCAAATAAATAAAAATCCCGCATGATGTATTTAAGCAACACTACCAATGAAAACAAAAATACATCAGGGGATACAACTATGTTAAAACAAACACTGGGGAATTTCAAGGATATTTTGAAAGATGTAATAAATAAACTTAAAGGTTCAGACAAAAGAGTAGCACTTGCAAAAATAGCTGAAGAAATCGGAATAGGTGGCCAATCTGCTGTTGCTAAGGGATTTCAAGTTGGAAGAGACACGATAAGAAAAGGAATGCATGAACTCCATACAGGAATTGTTATTGAAGATGCCTTTGGAATGAGAGGAAGAAAAAAAGTAACTGAACATCTTCCGAATATTCAAAAGGATATACGTGAAATTTTAGAGCCTGGAAGTCAGACAGACCCTACATTTAAGAGTTTGAGGCAATATACAAGAATGTCAGTTGCATTTATTATAAAAGAATTGAAAAAAAGAGGCTATACGGACGATGAATTACCTTGCGATCAAACCATCGCAAACATTCTTAATGATATGGATTACAAATTACGAAAAGTACTCAAAGCAAAGCCTTTGAAGAAAATACCTGAAACTGATGAAATTTTTGAAGCCTTGGAAAAGATTCATGAAGAAGCTGCAAATAGCAATCAAGTAGCCAGATTGTCAATAGACTGTAAGGATAGGATAAAGATTGGAACCTTTTCAAGGGGAGGCAAATCCAGAGTAAAGACAAAAGCAAGTGATCACGATTTTGGAGATAAGTACCTAACACCCTTTGGTATACTTGATGTAACGAGTGATGGAGTGGATTTATCTCTTGCACAAGGTCCTGTAACGGCAGATTTTATGGTAGACAGGATACGCAAATATTGGATTATTCATGAATACAGCAAAACGAAAAAGGTTTTGGTTCTAAATGCTGATAATGGTCCTGAAAATAATAGTAGAAGAACCCAGTTCATGAAGAGGATAATTGAATTCTGCATTGAGTTTGATGTAACGGTTATATTGGCGTACTATCCCCCTTACCATAGCAAATACAACAAAATTGAGCGTGTATGGGGAATTTTAGAACAGCATATTAATGGTGATCTCATGGATAGTGAGCAAACGGTTTTAGAATTTTGCAAAACAATGACTTGGAATGGTGAGAATCCTGCTGTTGAGCTAATTCAAGAAGTGTATAAAAATGGAGTCAAACTTTCTAAACGTGAAATGGATGTTGTTGAATCTGTCATAATGAGGAAGGATGGAATTGGTAAATGGATAGTCGTAATTAAACCAACAATGTGTAGGAACTTTGACCTCTCCCAAAAGACCTAATATTGACTTGGGGTAAGGGGGAACTCTGACTATTTGATGCAAATTACGCGACTTATAAATATTTTAAATGTAAATAACAGTAATTTATAGGATAATGTGTTTGTATTGAATGGTATTCGAAAATTGACCAGTTATTTTTTTGGAATCACCTAAAGTTACTTTTATGCTAGATTATAAATCTAAAGGGAAAGTATCAGATACGGAATTTGATGTGAAATTATGCTTTCATGGATTAGAAGGTATAATAAAAAAAGAAAATGGTAGCTTTGTAAAAATTGAAGAAAATTTTCCCCAAATTTTAAATGGAACACAAATTTTGTCGGGGCACGAGTATCCACCAATTAATTATATCTTTGAAAAGATTAAAATACCAAAGGATTTTAGATATCCATCAAAAAGATATTTATTTATTGAAACAACATCAGAACATGAAATAAATGATGCTAACCGTCATATTGAAATTTCCTCAGATCACTGATATCGACCATAACGGCAGATTCAAAAGCCATTCTTCCTGTTTGTATTCAGTCATAGCTGTCCGAATTGAAGTTTTCGGGCTGAATTTTTCATAATAAGTTTTTAGACTTTTGGCTTTTAAATTGGTTTCAGCCTTGACTTCAATAGGTATAACCTCATGTCCATTATCAATGACAAAATCTATTTCTGCACTTCCACGATCATTTGTCCAGTAATAGGTCTCTATTGTATCTAAAGTTTTTAATTGTTGTAAAACATACTGCTCTGTCAGTGCGCCTTTAAATTCTTTAAACAGCTCATTACCACCAAGCAAAACCCTTTGCTCAAGTCTAACCATACAAGATAGTAACCCTACATCCAAAACAAACAATTTAAAGGCTTTTAAGTCCTCATAAGCCTTCAATGGTAGACTTGGAGTTGTTACCCGTTGGACTTTATGAACAAGTCCACAATCGGAAAGCCAGAGCATTGCCATTTCATAATCCTTTGCTCGTGCTCCATCCTTAATAAGTCCGTAAATAAATTTCCTGTTTTCTTTTGTAAGCTGTGAAGGGATACTATTCCATAGCATTCGGATACGTGGCACTACCTCGTTTGGTGCATGCTTAGAAAAGTCCTGTTCGTAGGCTGCAAGGATGCGTTTTTGAATTTCTCTTGCCTCATTAAAATCTTGATTGTCAGAAAAGCTTGCAACAACTTCTGGCATGCCACCTACATAATAATAATATTTCAACAAATCAATATATTCCTGTTTAAAAGTATTTGCAAGGTTAAAATCTCCTTTTTCTAATACTTCTACAAATTGGTCTTTTCCCATTGCTATCATGAACTCTTTGAATGATAATGGATGCAAATTGAGAAATTCTACCTTCCCAACTGGAAAGGAGGTGCCTTGATGCAATGCAACACCTAATAATGAACCTGCACATATAACCTGATACTGTGGTGCATCCTCATTGAAATACTTAAGAGATGTTAATGCTTTTGGTACTTCCTGAATTTCATCAAAAATAAGAAGCGTGTCTTCTGGGCTGATTTTATGCCCTGCATATAGTTCTAAACCTGTGATAATACGTGCAATACTCATATTACCTTCAAATAAATTTTTCATTTGCTGGTTGCTGTCAAAATTCACATAGACCATCTGTTTATATGCGGTCGTTCCAAAATTTTTCATAATCCAAGTCTTTCCAACCTGACGAGCTCCTCTAATGATAAGAGGTTTTTTGTTTTTCTTCTGCTTCCACTTATGAAGCAGTTCCATTGCATTACGGTACATATTTATCACCTCATAAGTCTATTATTACACACCAATACATAAATTACAACGAACTTTTGTGGATAATAACATTTTTATCAACCAATATTCGATGAAGTTAATACACAAAGCATTCCTTTTTGTGAGCGAAGCTACATGGAGAAATAGTTTACAAAAACCATCTAAGGTAATAAAATATAGTAAAAGGTATTAAAGGAGCACAAAAATGAGCGTTGAATTGAAGCGGGCAAGGATTAATGTTTCTTTGGGAAGGCAGGAAGCTGATCTTGTTATAAAAAACGGAAATATAATTAATGTTTTTACCAAGGAAATAATTAAAGGTGATATTGCCGTTTACAATGATTTGATAG
>Ga0209467_1000992_pt1 | contig 28603 bp, 22 predicted proteins | sample Higcelwee11metaG_FD_187175 | JGI IMG/M metagenome (GOLD analysis project Ga0209467, IMG submission 187175) | Freshwater pond sediment microbial communities from the University of Edinburgh, under environmental carbon perturbations - High... | ecosystem: Environmental > Aquatic > Freshwater >... | reverse complement strand
GTCCAGAAAGGTGATGCGCCGGGCACCTCAGAAAACGGAAATATCTTCGGCGGGGTCCAGTTGGAGTCAGTGACAAATAAAACGGATTTTGGCGGGGTTCTGGAAGTATCCGGCTATGATCGGTCCGGCAACATGCGGCGGCTGTTTGTGTCAAAAAGCAGCGGCAAAGTCATTGAAGATGATGTTTCCAAAGGTCCGGATTTTGGCAAGGCCAATGTCATCAGCATGGTCGGGCAGAAAGCTATGCCGGCCGAGGTCTTTTCTGATCCGGGATACGCTATCGCCTTTGCCAACCGATTTGCCAGTCAGTGGGGGAAGGAATATAATGGGACAATGAAATTATCTAAAGCTACCCAGACTGCAACGAATTTGGATGGGAAGCTTGGCTTTGGGATGAAAGGCATGGGGTCAGGATTGAGCTTGGGACTAAACGCGACTCGGCGGGATCTTACGGATTCTTCGACAATATCGCAACGGGATGTCATCTATGGAATAACGAAAGATGTTCTCACACGAGATGATTGGAACCCCCAAGAGAAATCGGAGCACCTTGAAAAGCTAAACAGCACACTCCTTCAAGGTGATTTTTTTAATCCGGATAGCCTCCCAAACAAAGTTGACATGATGAATGCGGGGGGGCTGGATCGAAAACAGACTCCATCGTCGGGAAAATTTCAGACACCGGAGGAAAGAGAAAGAACAAATGCAGAATTTAAATCCCATCCTGAAAAATTTTCTCCATTTATTCAAAGCATCAATCCGCCGGAGGGTGATATCTAAAAAAAGACAAATATTACTCATCTATATTATCAAACGGTCTATCGTCATATAATATAGAATGCCATGAGTTGCCTGTTAAAAAGGCAAGTGAAGGATCGTTTGCCATTTCTTCTGAAAGTTGAAAAATGTTATCATTTTCGAAGCAATCATTGCTTTTGGAAACTTGGGGATCTTTCGGTTCCTGAAAATTTTCTTTCAGGAATTTTTTAAAGCTCTGGGCCAAGAACATTTTTCTTTCTCCCTGCAATTTACACCGGCTTATATATTGACACCGGCTTATATATTGATCGCTTGCAAAATTGTTTCAGGATACAATAATCCGCCATTCTTCAATTTTGTCAAGGAAGATGATAATTTCAGGGAAAACCGGAAAGTTGCCGGCTCTCATAACCACAAGCACCCCATGTATCGGAATCCGCCGCATACACTGGAAGAAAAACAGTCCCGTCATCGGCCTTGACCTTGAAATAATTCACAACGGCCGCATTGGGTTCCATGCCTCCTTCATACCATCGGTCAAGTATCTCTAAAATTTCCCGGCGTTGGTTCCGGAATGTGAAAGCCATAGGCCGTTCATTCGCCTTATAGCTGCTGTAACATTCGACCTGAACCGGCTCGAAATCGCAATTCATAACAGTGCCTGTCCATTGATCAAGGCCAGTTTTTTGGTTCGGGGCAATTTCTTGATCTGAAGTTCGCGCTTCAGAGCCGATGATCGGGTAGGGAGCGGCTCCTGATAAACAAGCTCGACCGGTGTTCGAGTACGGGTATAACTGCCGCCCGTTTTCAGATTGTGCTCTTTGATCCGCCGGGGAATATCGGTTGTGACTCCCGTATATAGGGAATCGTCATTACAGCGGATGATATAGAGATACCACATTTGGGTTTCATATCCGGATTAAAAAACAAAGGGTTCTAAAAATTTCAAATGCCCTTCTTCCTATTTATCCGGTCACGCAGCTTTCCCGAACATTTGAAGACCACCACTTTCCGGGCCGGCAGCATCAGATCATCACTTGTCGCCGGATTCCTGCCCTTCCTTGCCTTTTTTTGGTTCACGGAAAATTTTCCAAACCCGCTGATCAAAACCTCACCGTCAGAAGCCAGTCCGGATTTGATAATGTCGATTAATTTTTCAACAGATTCCGTCGCCTTTTTCCTGTCCAGTTTCATCTCTTCGCAAAGCTTTGTTATCATCTCAATTTTCGTCAATGCCATAGCAGATTTTCCTTAACGTCTTTTGAAAAATTAATTTATTATACAATATCAATCTCTTAAACCGCATTACGGCTTTTTTTTCGGCTGTTTATCGAGCTTGTCTTTTTCTTTATGTTTTTGTTTTTCGCTGTTCTGCTTCTGACTTTTTTCCTTGTCTTTCTTGCCGCCTTTGTCGCCCATGAGATTCTCCTTATGTAAAGATTATCTTATAGATCCGTTTTTTTTTAACCCTGCAATTTTTCGACAAGCGCTATATAATCCTCCATGGCCTTTTTTTGAGATGTGCCTTGAAGTTTTGCCCAGGCATCATATTTTGCCCGACCTTTAAAATCTGTAAAACCCGGACGCTTGCCGGTTACTTCGCCCGTGCTTCCTTGTTTATATAATGAGTACAGCTTCAATAGCGTATCATTATGCGGTTTTTGTTTTAATTTTTGGACATCCGCTGCCGCTTTCTCAAATTTTGCATTTAAATCGGCCATTTTTCATTACTCCCTGTGTTTGGGTTTTTTAAAATAGACTGCCCTGACGTTTCAGCTCAATATCTCTTTAACCCTGCCAATTTCGCTACTTTCTAACCGGACTTTGATACCATGCGGGTGGGTTGGAGATTTTGTCAAAATGTCTTTTACGATCCCCTCCGTTAATTTGTTGGCTTTCTGGTCTTTTTTCAAGACGATCAGAACTCTTATGCCAGGGTTGATGTCAGCGCGAGTTGTGCCGCTCATTTATTTAATCCCAAAAGTGAACCGAACCCATGTTTTTTAAGATTCAGTTTAATATAAGACCAATGCAGCACTAAATGAATAAACACCGCGATGATGAACAATAATGCTGTCCATTCATGTATTCCCCGAAGAAAATGCCTGAAAGACACCATGAATCCGCCTTCGCCTCTATATCCTCCGGGGATTAGCAGCCAGTTTATTAACCCGGTCAAAGTTAAAATCAGGAAAAGGATAAAAGAAATAATATTAACACTCCAAAGCGTCGCGCTTTTATTGTTTGGCATAAAAATTCCTCATGTTAGAATTTCAGTGATTGCACCGCCCGATTTCAGGGCTCGCAACCATTATGCAAATTTTCTTGCCGCTACGATGCAATCCATATTTTCGCCCTTCTGAATCTGCCGGATATCGACAAATCCAGAGGCTTCCAGGGCGCTTTTAATTTCTTCAAATGTATAGGTATCGCCGCCTTCCGTATTCACCAGCATATTCAGAGCGAAAATGGCCCCTGCCGGCGGCCGAGTTCGGTTCCCCTCCATGATATGGTCCCGGATTATCAATGTACCGCCGGGTTCTAACGCCCGGAATATTTTTCCGTACATCATAAGGTTCTGTTCCGGGCTGTTCTGGTGAATAATGGCGGACAGCAGCGCCAGATCGCAGCCTTTGGGGAATTCGTCAGCATAAAAATCGCCGGGGAAAAATTCCACTCGTTCCGCCAGCCCAGCTTCACGAATGCCTTTTTCAGCAAGCGGGATCACCCCCTTAAAATCAAAAATAACGCTTTTCAGATTCGGATTTTTGTTCAAAAAGGCGATGGTGTATGTTCCGGAAGCGCCGCCGACATCCAGCAGCTTGTGATAGGATGACAAATCTATGCTGTTTGCTATTTTCTGTGAAAGCCCCCTGCCAGCCACATGCATGGCTCCGATAAAAGCCGTGGTGGCCTCCTCTGGTTTTTGAGAACGGGGAACCCCTTCCGGATTTTTGCCCTGGATAACCGCCTCGGTCAGATAGGTCCACGAATCCCACAACTCATTCATGTGAAGCACCATGGGAAGTGTGGATTCGGGATGGTCCGCAGAAAGGAGCAGGCCATCCGGCATCAGTTGATACCTGCCGTTTTCTTTGGACAAAAACCCGTAAACAACAATGGCATCCAACAGACGGGTAAGTGCTCGTAGGTCAAGGTTGTTGTTGGCTGCGAGTTCGGGAGCCGTATTCATGCCCCGGTGAATTTGGGTGAAAACATCCAGTTCCGCACCAGTCAGAATAATACGGCTTTCCATGAAATTTCGGACTTTTTCCAAGAGGATCATTGGATGCCTTGGCTCGTTTAATGTAGATAAATATCCTAAAGAACCTGCAAAAGCTGTCTTCTTATTTCCTTTGCATCAGCACCAAGGTCAACAGTTGCAAAACGAATCTCATGCCCCTGAATTACCACCGATTCATTGACCATGTCCCCGATCGAAGGGTGAAGAAGCAGACCGGAAGCTTTGTCTGCGAGCGGATCACCATTCCCCTCCTGGGACCGCAGATAAGCATATATCTGATAAATATATCCACTTCGCAATGTTTCTTCTTTATACCAGCCTCTGGTTACAATCGAATTAAACTTGGTATCAATAACGATTCGACGTCCATTAACTACTTGGTCCAAAACAATATCTGTACGCATAGACGGTAGAATTTTATCGATTCCTGGACTTTTGTTGTCTATAAGCCAGTCGATGATTTTTCCTGAATCGACATGCCATCCTCGCCCCGAGAGAACAACATCGTAAAAACCAGCAATGCCTTTCTCGTAAAGTTTTCGAATCCAAGTGATTTCCCGATCCGGTAGGGAGAGATGCTTGTTACCTGGCGACTCAGTCGGCAGCGCCAAATTAAATGCCAGATGGGCTGCGGAAACCATCAATTGATCATCGGCATCATGTCGGCCAAATCGATCAACGGAGACCTCCGAGCGTCCGGGTTTTTCTCCTTTGACACCCATGAATCTGAGGCTTGCGGCAAGAGTTTTGCATCGTCTGGAGAGACCCTTGCTGCGCAAAATTTTGGAAATTTCTTCAAGAGCTGCTCTGACAAAACGATTCCTGGGCGTGTCCACTGTCAGTTCATCAAAGCGACAGGCTACCTTGCCTCGATCAAGCAACTGATGTCGCTCTGTGTAAAGGAGGTCGATGCGTCCGCGAACACGCCCCAAGACGGCATTTCGAGGCCGATACCCAAATGTCAAATTTCGTTTAAGGCGACGTTCAACCTGTTCGGAAAGGATTTTGGCTACCAGATCCGGAATGGCATCCGGGTTATCTTCAATGGACACCTTTGCGCTTTTTTCGATATGCCGGAACATGCTTGATGCATAAAGCATGAGCAGCCAGAGATTGCGAACGGGGATGCGGCCAATGTAACCAACATTTTCGGAAGTGCATGTTATCAAACTGGCAGCAGCGACCGTCATAATCAAAATCCTTCGAGCAAACGCTCTCTGGCTTTCTGGGCTTTTTCAAGAGAGTCAAACCAATATTCATCAAGAAGCGGCCCGATTTCAGTATCCACTACCTGACGAAACCACTCACGAGCATCGTGAATTGGGACGTCAAAGGGAGGCGTGACATAGCTGTGCCCCACTCTGAATTGGGGTCCAAGAGTTGTATCGGCAGAAATTTCATTATTCAAGACGCAAATCCGCCTCTCGACCTCGACGAGGATTTCAAGATCTATACCGTTTTTGGATTGAACCCAATCCTGCCAAGACTTTCCGAGAGTAGGTTCCAAATCAATGAAGGCAAACCGACGCCGCAACGCCAGATCAACAATGGCGAGGGAACGGTCGGCAATATTCATGGTTCCAATCACATATAAATTGTCAGGAATAAAAACGCGCTCATCATCGGTCAGTCTATAAGAAAGTTCCAATGCCTCATTGGGCGTTCTTTTGTCTACCTCAAGCAAGGTTAACATCTCTCCAAAAATCTGTGCTGGATTGCCCCGGTTGATTTCCTCGATGACAATAACATACCTTGCAGTGGGTTCTTTTGCCGCAGCCTTTATCATTTCAATAAATGGACCATCAACCAACGATAATTTACCATCACCTGAAGGCCGCCATCCGCGTATAAAGTCTTCATAGGAAAGATTAGGATGAAACTGAACCGCTCGCACTTTGTTGTCATTGCGCTGTCCCACAAGAGCAAACGCCAATCGCCTGGCAAGCCAAGTCTTGCCAGTGCCGGGAGGACCTTGGAGAATCAAATTTTTTTTGGTTCGGAGACGTTCAAGAATTTTTTCAAGCTTTGATCGGTCAACGAAACATCCATCGGCTACAACATGATCCAAGGAGTATGGCACAATGGGGGACAGTGTAATTTCATCCTCCGGCGCGTCATCGGGATCGTCTTCTTCAACGTCGGGATCAGTTTTGGGTTTATTTGATATTTCTGCATCGCTAAAACCAAAAGCAGCCAAAGAGAGTTCAGGAAATGAATGAACAGGGTAAGCATCCTCCTGGAACCGGGCCTCAAGAGTATCTAAAGCAATCAGGTAATCGTTTGCATTGCAGCGTCCTTTGGGGCCGTTTAAACCAATCTGAATGTTCAGTTTTTTGCTGATGTATTTTAGGGACCTGCTGTCCAGGGTCGGAAAATTCCAGGGCCTGATCCAATACAATCCCATCGTTATATTCCAGCCTACACCCCAGACTTTCGTGGCATTGTCATAAGCCTCAATAAAGGCGGTTCGAGCATCTGCATCATCTGATTCAGAAAAGTTTAAAGCCTTCGCGAAAACTTCCCAGAGAATATTCATATCATCCTGTTGACGTCTCTGTTGATATGAAAAAAACCAGGATCTTTGGTTATTGAGAACAGGGATTCCCTCAAATGAATCCGGAACAGGCTCGGTCACTCCAAGTAAATTAGCCAGTTCGGATGCGATGATTTTCCTATTTACATCCGTAATTCCCCGGTTGAAGATGCCCATTGTGGTGAATGGACAGATATCTTTAAGAGGACCGCTCGTCCCATCCTGATATTTATCATTCAGAATTGACATGCCATCGACTTTGGAACCAATTGCATGAATTCCGGAGATCAGTTCTTCTCGATTATTCTTAAAATTTAGAAGTTTATCGGCGACAGCCTCATAAAATCGGGTCCAATTGAATCGTCGATTGTCAATTGACTTATCGCCGAACCTTTCGCGCCAATACGGAGCATTTCTAAATCGGTTAATGTCTTGCGGATTCTCTTCAAAGGTAAATTTTATCAGCCCGTCAGCAGCCCAGTCTCCTGGCACAACTCTCCATATCGTGGCCCTGTAAGTATAAAAATACCATTCCCGTGGTGGCGCCGAGCCGGTCCATTCGACCATTATTCTGTTACCATTTCCAAGGTTTTCTTTGACCTTGCCGGTTGCTTTGATAGCCATAACAGACACAACATTGCCGTGATTATCAAAAGGTAGATTATGTTTGCGCACATAAGCTGACTTGATTGCTATCAAATCACCAGGCTGCATTGATTTGACAAGGGCAACTTCTTTATTTGAAGGGTTTCGGATTTCCCAGATACTTTCCTCAAGAAATCTTGAAGTTTGATCGTCTGTCCCTCCAAATGCGGCACCAACAAACCAACAGGCTCGGGCACCCGCCCCTTCTGATTTTGCACTCATCATTTGTGCTCCTTGTGCGCTATTATATATCAAATAATCGAATTGATGCCATTCAAATTGAGCAATCTATTTCCCCTTCAGCTTCAGCAGCTCATCATCCAGCCCATAACGGACGACTTCTAAACGGGGGTTAAGTCGGGTCATGCTGTCTCCCGTGATGAGCGGAAGTTGAAATGGGAAAAATGCCGGGTTGTTTAAAAGCATATTAATCGGGGCATTTCCCTCCGCGCTCGCGTGAAGCGCCGCTTCCATCAACAAAGCAGTCAAATCCTGATCTGAAATGGTAAGAGGTATTGTTTTTTCGTAACATCCCTTGGTGTCAGAATCCTTCAAAACTCCCCATTCAACAAAAGATCGAATGACGCGCCGGGCACTTCTTTCAACCGTTGATCTTTCCCCCATTGCTTCAAAGCAGCGAAGACGTACCTGGCTTTGCGTGATAATATCCTGCAAATTCAATAGCCTGCCAACTTGAACGGCGACCTTGTGCCAGAAAGGATAAGCGGCGATGGTCATCGCCCAATGCAATGCGAGTCTGTTCCTGTTTCTATTTTCCCGGACGTAGGCATGGGCGCTATCCCGTAATGCAAGAATATCAGGATCAGGCAGCACCCAGCAATGCATGATCTGGGTAACGGCCTTGGTATATGTCTGTTCTCCCCGTTCACCATAGCCGCCGCTTTGCAACCGTTCCCGAATAAATTCATCGAGTTGTCCACGAATTTCCTTTGGTGGCAATCCGGACAGCAGCATTTCCAGCGCATAGTCATACCATTCCAAACGCACCACCTGCTTAATTCCAATCGCATCATGCCTTTTTCCCATCACCGAACCCTCCGTTCAAATTTCACCAGGGGAACGATTACTTCCTCCATGGAAATACCGCCATGTGCGACAATGGATTCGCCCGGTTTTACAAATGCATCCCTACCTCCGGCAACCAGTGCAAAATAATCTGGCGGCAGGCCAATTGGCGTCCATTCATGTGCAAAACTGAATTTGGCGGAAACCTGGGAGCGCAGTTCCGGCGTTGGATAAACCCGAGCCCTTTCACCGCGTGTTTCCGCGATAACACCTTCAGATGGGCGGCCTTTACCCTGGCACTCAATATTTCCATGATCGGAAGTCAACCAGACCGCATACCCGGTATCTATCAGATAGCCAATCAGCGACCCAAGGAACCTTCCCTGGCACCACTGTTTGATTTGATTATGCATGCCGGCCGAACCAAGCTGCATGCCATGCATGATCTTGTCTACCTTATCCACAACCAACCCCACTGCTTTGGTTTTACCCGGATGGATAATTGCTTCCAGTACATCAATAAAGTCGCCGTCTCCCAGCCCGCGCTGGTAGGCGACATCCAGCCGCGACAGACCGTTGCCTTCCCAGAATTGTTTCCAGAGTTTTTCTTCCGTATTGGTTGAATTGATGGATGACGGGAAATACAAGGGCGGCTTGCCGGAAAAGATCGACTGCCTTGATACTGAAGTCAGTGTCGGAATCCAGGCAAATGTCGCGGATTCACGCATAACCAGATGATTCTTCTGCTTTTGCAGAACCTGACGAACAGTTACCCATTGATCCAGGGAAAGACCATCCACCACGATCAAGGCAATACGGACATTTGCCGAGCCTTCCATGTCCCGAGCCAGACGTCGGGGTACATGGTGCAGCATCGCCGGGTGGGAAGGCGGCAGATTGATGAGGCTGGCGTAGTGATTTTCAAGCCATCCTGTAAATATGGCATTCAGTACATCACCAAGTTCTTTGAGCCGCCCCTGATACCGGGCGGTACTTTCGCAATGCACCAGCGATGTCAGTTCGGCCCATTTAAGCGCAAATGCGGTCCAGTCCGTGTACCGGTATTCTGCTGTCGGCCGGTCCTTGTCGATCAGGTCAAACAGGCGATTGATGCGCAATTCCTCATCATCTGAATCGCTTGCCGTAATCCCGCTGCGAATCCATGAACCGGTTTCCACCTTGACTTCAGCCGTTACAGGTGTGAGTTTCCCTTCAATAAAAAGATTGTCGATATAGACCCTGATATCCTGATGATCAAAGGGCAGAGCGTCAGGCCCCGGATACTTGAGACCATATTCGGGTGAGTCATCCTTGACATGATCCGTTTTGTTTAGCCTGGAGAGAAACACCGGCCACCGCTCCTGGAGAAACGCAAAAAACGCTTCCTCATCAGGTACGATATCATCCAGTGGCCAGGCATCAAAACCGCCATGCCCACGAAGCAATTGCACCAGACGTTCGGTTAAGATGATAGGTATCTGAACCTTTCCATAATGGAGGCGGAGCAAAGCCCTTAGCAGATCCACCTCACTCGAAATCAACTCTGCGGCGATGCCGAACAAAAAACGGAGAATAAAATCCTTGGTGGCATTGTCACCCATGCGGTCGGGTTGCGCCTTGCATTGCGCCTCATATAATGCATCCAGCAGGCTTCGGTCCAGTTTTTCAATCACCGGATAACACAAATTGGGAAAGAGCTCGCCAAGATTAAAAGACAACCTCCTCCCAGCCTGAAGCAGGTCATAAGGCAATGCTTCCAAATCGGCATTCTGGAGACGAAGGATGACCACCAGGTCAGTGTGTTCACCCATATCCCAGAGAGATCGGTATTTTGATTCATAGGCATACCGGAACTCAACCGGGTCATTGAACTCAATCAGATCAAAGCCGCGCTTGCGTAATTCCATCGCGAGCCGCTCCTCTGTCATCAGGCTATCCGGATCAGCGACCAGGGTCAATTTGCTGACGTTGGGGAAAAACTCATTAAGAACAGCGTTTCGCCAGTTACTCATTGACATTCCCCCTAATGATCCGCATCATCAGCAATGCCAGGATCTCAGGCAGTACCTGCCGCGCTGATTCCAATTCCTTTCGCCATTCGGTTTCATCGGCGTCACAACGGGCCTGCCGGTATTGGCGTACTTCTGGAAGTCCCACCCGGTCAATCGCCCTTCGCCGCGCGCCAAAGGCCACCCTTCCGCGTTCTTCCTCCCTGTCAACCGAGTCGACATGATTCTGACGCAGGACATCAAATAATTCATGGCCAGCCTGTTCAGCAGCCGTCATCAAACGCTCATGGGCTGTCAAGGATGCTTCATGGTCAAGCGTGTTCAAGACCTTGGGCTCGGCTGTCTGAAGCGCATCCCAGATGTGTCTGGCCGTGGGCCGAAACAGTTTACCCTCCTCGTTTAGAAATACACTGACATAGGCGCGCCTGACGGCAGGCGTCCGCAGATGTGCGGTGCGGATGCTGGTGGTTGAAATTCGTATCTCATACAACCCCCATAAACCTGAAATCTCAGCCGGTAGCCCTGAAATGGACACTTCCGGCAACGGTTGACCTGCAACTACCTGCGGCAGGTTCATGGCCAGTCCGCGCACCCTGCTGTTTTCCAGATTGAGTAATGTGGCGTCGGTCAATCGATCGGCTTCCCGGAAAGCAAAAACACATTTGCGTTGTTCCTGTCCATCCGGCCATACCAGTTCCCACCAGGAACGTTTTTTTATCGCCGTTCCCCCATGCGCATTAAGGTATTCCGTCGTCATTCTTTCCACCCAGTGAGGCAGGGGGTGGACACGCAAACGTTCAGCGGCCGCAGCATCGGGTAAGTCTGAAATACCATAAACAGCAGATGTTTCCCGTGTCTGTCGGATTTCATCATGAATTCTGGACACAGCCTGATCAACGACAACTTCAATACGCTCCGGATTGAGTATCGCCGATGTGAACACATCCTCAAACAATTCTCCGGCTTGGGCGGAATCAAGGACGTCACCGGTTTTATCAATGCCAAATTCATGAAAGATGACCGAAAGCTTTTCTTCCAGCACCTCCCGAACTCGAAATTCCACGGAGTTCTCAAAAATAAAATTAATGGCCCTAACCGTCTTGGATTGGCCAATGCGGTCCACGCGACCGATACGCTGTTCCAGCCGCATGGGATTCCAGGGGATATCAAAATTGATGACCACATGACAAAACTGAAGATTGATACCTTCACCGCCGGCATCCGTGGAAATCAGCACCCGAACATGATCACGGAACGTATCCTGCGCTCTTTTGCGCTCAGCCAGATCCATGGAACCATTCAATATAACCACCGCTATGCCCCGGTCTTCCAGAAACGTTTTCAACATCTCCTGGGTGGACACAAATTCGGTAAAGACCAGCACTTTTAATTCCGGTTCGTTTTCATCGGCCTGGAGCCTGTAAATCCAATCGATCAGGGATTCAGCCTTGGCGTCCGGGCATGCCTGCTCACATTTACGCGCGGCCTCCAGCAGGGTTTCCACATGCAGGTTTTCGCTCTGAAGGGCCGATACACGGGATTTCAAAAGCTCATCAAGGAGTTCCTGGCCGTCCATATCGTAAAATTCGTCGAAACTCTCTGACCCAATCATGCCGTTATCGATTTCCGCAAGACGCAGGCTGGCATTTCGTCCCCCATCCCTGAGCGCTTCGAGCCGTCGTTCAAGTGTGGTGCGGATTGCCCTTGTGCTGGAAACAACAAGCCGCTGCATCAGTATCATCAAAAAACCGATATGCCGCTTTTTCTCCAATAGTGCCTGGTTATACCCCTCACGCACATAATCAGTCACCGCTTCATACAAAAGCTGTTGGAGATAATGCTGGGACTGCCATTGAACCGGCACCATCTGTGTGCGGCGGGGTTTGAACAATGCGTTGCCTTTGGCATCAATGGCATTGCGTTTTTCGGTGCGTATCACATACCGGGCGACACGTTCTCGGGATACACTTTCCGCATCCGGGAAAGCTTCCCCATCCAGAAGTGTCATTAAACGATGGAAGGCATCCGTCTTGCCCTGGTGCGGCGTAGCTGAAAGGAGCAATATATAAGGTGCCGCCTCCGACAGTCCTTGACCAAGTTTATAACGCGCCACCTGATCAGTGCTGCCGCCCAGCCGGTGGGCCTCATCCACCACGACCAGATCCCATCCGGCGCTTATCAAATCTTCAAACCGGGAGCGCGCGGCCTCACCATATTTACCATCCGACGGTTTATAGGTATCCATCGGCACAATCACTTGATTAAAGTGCAGGAAAGGGTTTTGCGCGGCTAATCGGGTATTGCGTTGCGCCGTATCATCCGCGCCTGAAATGCGCCGAAGCACTTCCACGTCCTGTCCAAGGACCAACTGGAATTCCTCATTTAAATGCGTGCGCATTTCATTGACCCACTGGGCTGCCAGTCCCTTTGGGGTAACAATCAATATACGGCGTACCAGACCCCGCAGTTTGAGTTCTCGCAGAATCAAACCGGCCTCGATGGTCTTGCCGAGACCCACTTCATCGGCTAGCAGATACCGGACCCGGTCGCCGGAGATGGCGCGGGACAAGGCATTAATCTGGTGCGGCAGGGCAATAACATTGGACTCCATGGGAGCCAGCAGCACATGACCATCGGAAGCGCAGGTGCAGCCCTCCAGAATTTCGGCAACCTTCGCGGCTGCCGAAACATAGGAAATATGGTGGTTGGTCAGGGATAAGGGACGAGCGTTAATCGGTTGCAGGGTGGAACGGGGCACACGCACCACCGCATCCTGGTTGGGCAGCCAGACCCGGCACACCGTCTGTCCCCACAAGGTCTGTTCATCGATGACCTTGCAGGCACTTTTATGAACGGTGCTGTATTGCCAAAAACTCATGATATTTCCAGTTCATCCTTGCCACCGATATTGGCGAATTCAATCGTTCCGTCAAAACACTTCCAAAACATTAACCTGAGACCAACTCCTTTCTTCGTCAGATGCGTCCTGAAGGCCAATGCTCCATCACCTCTTCTTCGCTGCTTTGCCGCTCCATCGGCACTTTCCCTAAACTCATTAACGGGGTTTTTGGGAATTCCAAGAACAATTCGAGCGCATGACTCAACTGTTACCATTGCATAGTCACGTCTTGAATCTGCATTCCATGCATGAAGCGATGCGACAAAGTTTTCTCCAATTACAAAATTACATATTTCATTATCAATTGCGTTTGACGAAATAAGACTTTTGACGCTCGCCGCTATACACGAGCGAACCGATTCTTCGTTTGAAGCTCCATCCCAGATGATCCATAGATCCAGCGACTCGATCAATTGCTCGTGACTAAAAACAACTGGGATGCTTTGGGAGATCGAAATTGGTAGCACACATTTTGGGCTGGAATCTATTGAGAGACCAATGTCTTGAATATCTGCCTTGATAGCAATGATCGTTGGGGGTGGGTTGTCAGTCAGACCTCCAGAGGCGACCATTAGGCGAGTTTCAAGTCTATCATTGGCACGCTCGGTGTTCTTGATGCCAGCGATTAAAAGGTCATCCTTAAACGCCGCTCTACAGTTTGTGCTCAATCGATCAAGAAATACCGTCGGATCGAGCCCAAAGGAATCTTCCTCAATGAGAACAGAGTCTATTCCGTAATGGGCTTCAAGAGCAGGTGTTCTAATTAAAATCGAATTGACCACTTTTGAAACCGTATTGGCGTCGGCAAAAACGCATTCAAATTTATATATTAATTCTTGCAATCTGTGCCGATGTGGGAATTCTCCGTCCTTATTTAAGGCGATCCTTGTTGAATCTGACAAAAGAACACAAGTATCAGCCCTATCAAGAAATCCATGCCATCCAACTATCGCATTAATGAATTCCTCAAGCTGTTCTAAAGAGTTGCACGGATTGGGCAGACACAGCAAAAACGGATCGACAATCACCTCTTGAGCCAGCATAAATTTAATCCTTGTTCTTCATTGATCGCTTCTTGGCTAACGCTGCTCTAAGGATTTCTTCAGCCTGCTTTTGAGACTGGTCAAAGAACCCTTCTGGCCATTCTGAAATGGCCCCATATTTGTTGATCACCACCTCCCGGAAAGACGAATTATGGGAAGGCTTTTCCACGAAGTAAATTTTGGCATGACTGTTTAATTCCTTTTCGGGTGATGCCGCTGCAATTCTGAAACGGAGACGGTCAATAAAGTATTCGCTGTGGGTTTCAACAATGCATTGTTTATTGCACAGCGCCATCGAAAGGAAAAAATCGCCAAGCAAGGTTTGGACCTTTGGATGTAGATGCAACTCTGGTTGCTCGAAGACCAATGTCGAGTCCGTGTCGGCCAAAAGGCACATCACCAAAATCGGCAACACTTGGCTGACGCCGACCCCCACATGCGTGAGATCGTGCGCAATTTCTGAATTCGAAAGGCTTACTTTCAACTCATGGCCGAGCTTTCCTTGATCACGGCTTATTACCGAGCTGGCCACACCCAGATATTGAAGCCAATCGATAACAGCAGCTTCGAGCGTTCTGGTAACTGTCTTGTGGTCAATTATAGGGGTTTTAAAATTTGAAGATGGGATGTAGTGGATTTTCTTGTTCTTGTGCAATTCAAGAATGGATGCAGTATGTTCACCACGCAAGCCGACATCATGTGGATCAGCCGCTGGCGCAAGTGGGTATAACGGCTTGGGCGCATCCCTCAATGGTCCGAGATATTTGAAGGATGAGGCAAAGAAATTGTCCAAATATCTGGCGGCTTCGGTTATTAAACGCGGTGACCTAACTTGGACAAGTGCGTGCGTCTTAGACTTTTCATGGGCTGACGCCTTCATGACTTCATGAATACGGTCAAAAAGGTTCTCACAATCACGCAGTGCCTGCTGAACCTTCAGGCGATCCTGTTTCGGTAAACCGCGCAGCCGTTCATACCATGCTCTAAAGGAGAGTGTTTCGGAATCTAAACCAAACAGTGACAACTGCCGATACTTGTCATTGAAGGTTTGGTCGAAATCGATTATGCCTTCGAGGACTTCTCGTAAGACCGCAATGATTTCCTCAGAAAGAAGGATATCCCTTCCCATGCTACGCCGAAAACCAATAACCCGCCGCCCATCATCCTGGAGTGCCATTGTGATGGCATTCGCATCCTCTTCAATCGTGTCTATAACGTAGACGATTCTCTCTGGCAGGAAGTGTCTAAACATGCATCCGATAGGCTTAGCCGACCGGAACTCTTCTTTTACCTCTGTCATAGAACCATCATCCAGCTCAACCGAATAAGCCAAGCTGGCCCGAAGTTGATCGTCACTTTCACTTACACCATCGGCTCCTTCAATTTCCGCAATCGCCTTGCTGGAGCGATGGATGGAGATATCTGCTTTCAGGTCGATGTTGTCATCATCTCTTGATATGCTTGTCAAATGAGTGGCAAAAAGCCGAGGTTGTATTTGGAATAGATCACGCTGTGAGCTTGACTGATCAGCGTCAAATGAAATTTCACAAGCGACCTCCTGAAGCTGATTGGGGCGCAGCCCATAGTAAATAGCACCACGGGGAAAAAATTGGGATCTTCTTGGAATCTCTGATTCCTGATTAAGTATAGGTCGGCAAGTGCATTTGATGGTGATTTGGTCAGATTCTCCACCGTTCGATTTCAGGTCGTCAAATTGACCCAAACTGGTGAGCGCACCGTTCAAGACGACAGATCGAGAGCTAACCTTATGAGCTAAGGTCTGAGCAACAAGAAGGATTGACTGGATAAAGGTGCTTTTGCCACTGCTATTAGCCCCGGCAAAAATTGTAAGCGGGCTAAGCTCCAAATCAGTTTCTTCTCGTATCGATTTAAAATTAAAGATCTTCCAATTGGTAATCATGTGCTATTCACCTCCCATTCTTGTCACTGCCTGATCATACCACATAAGCAGTTTAGGGTCTTCTTCCAAGACGTTGTTGGGGATTTTATCGGCCACGGCGACGATGACGGCGTAGTCGCGCTCCTGCCAGGCTTTTTTGAATCCGGCGCGGACAGCTTCCAGACGGAAGACCTTGAGTTTCTTTTTAACCTCTTTGTACTCCTCGAATTCCTTGAGCAATGCCTTCTCGCGCAGTTTCTCCAGGTCGCCCGCCTTATTGGGATCGGGCACGTACCAGCGGTCGCGGGCCTTGGTTACCAGGGTCGGGTCATCTTTGGGCAGCTTGCGCAGTTCTTTCCAGTTGGATGAGAGGTAAGCGTGGATTTGTTCGGGAACCGGGCTTTTGCCGTCGTAGCAGAGGAAGTTCTGGTTCAGCAGCAGATCGAGACTCAATAAATCCTTTTCGTTGGTATTTAAATGAGACAATAACGGCATAAAATCCGGCTGAATTTCATTGTATGGCTGTGGTTTTAACTTCAATCTGGCCCTCAGCCATTGGATAGCCGATGCCTCGTCGGAAACAAACATGGACATTTGAAATGGTTCGCCGGATATCATTTTTTTGCGGTCATAATCAGCCACTTGATCCGGCAGGAAGTACATGCCGTCACGTTCGATGAAGCGCTGTGCCAGTCCGATCTGGAACTCTTGGCTGGAGATGGAAACCGGGTAGCCCTTGCGGACATAGAATGAGATCATCTGGTCGAACAGGATACGAGGATCACGCTCGGGAATGAAAAGCATCAACGCGCCCTGGCGCTTGGTTGTCGGCAGATACTTCAAGTGGGTTCGGACAAAATCCCACACGCCTTCCTCAGTTTGCGCTTCCTTCTTAAAGCGCTCTTCAAAGCCGCCGTTTGATTTGTAGGCAGATATCGCCAAATCTTGCTTTACAGCGGTATTGCCAACAATGGCATTTAGCCCGCCTCGCTTCTTGTCAAGCGAAGATACATTCGCAACAATAAAACCGGCTTCCTGAAGAGCTGTTTGAATTACGTTCCATACGCCAGCACTAGTATTCGAAAATTCAACCGTCATCCATCTCCCCGGTTTCAAAGCCTTATACGCAGAGTCGAAGCATTGCCTCATAAGAGAATGGTAATCTAACATAGTCTTTTTTTGTGATTTGTCCTCTATGGCCTCATGTTCCTGATTCGTTGACAAACCAAGCCAACCCTCTTGAAGAGAGTTTAGTTCTGAGTAGGCGATATTCGCCCCAAAAGGAGGATCAAAAAAGAAATAATCGTAAGCTTCGGGATGAATATTCCTCGCAGTTGTTGAACCAGTTGCAATAATGGTTCTATCTGTTTTTTTTGCAAACAGTGCTTTCTTAATTACTTTAACTCGATCAGATATCAGCTTGATTGCATTCATCTCAATCTGGTTTGACGGGACATAAAGAGTCCCCCGCCTATGCCCTGCAGTAGCTCCACCTTCTTTTGCCTTACTGCCTCCAATTCGAGTGATTGCTATCTGGTGCTGTTTCGAACCTCTCTGAATTGACCCCGTAACAGCCCATTTGAGCCAAATAGGGGCTCGGTCAAAAAACGCGGCAAAAACGTAAAGGTTTCTATCAGAATAAAAATGGTGGACGTGTGTGATCCCGATTGGATCATTTCTTCGAGTTTCCTGTCCGGGCATTAATCGCTCAGAAGGAATGCGATATGGAATCTTGATATCTTGAATCCGTTGAGCAAGTTCAAGGTCAGCCAGATCAGGCTTTTTCTCAACACGTTTTCCTAAGGCGGTGTAATTTATCAATACAGGGACTTGTTTACCTTGACGGATAGTTTCTTGCAGCGAGTGATCGAACCTCGACAAGAACGCTCTGTCCATGTTGCGTTTAGTGAGTTTCGCTTTGCAGTGCGGGCATGGAAACGAGTCCCTCACTTTTCCATTATCAACATCAACAGCCTCATCCCAGAAAATGACCTCTCCTGCGCAATCTGAACAAACAAACACATCTGACCAAACCGTGTAGTTGATCTTGCCTTTGGTCTTTCCATCGGTATGCAAAGTTTCATACATCCAGCCGCACTCATCCCCGACTTCCTTGAGTATGTGATTGGCCTCTTTTTCAAAAGCAGCCACATCTACCAGCGTATTGTAGTTGTATGCAATGAAGGTCGCTGCTGGAGACAGATCATTGAGAATCGCTCTGCGGACGCCCAGTTTTGAAAACGGCCGCCAAACCTTTTTGCCATCTTCATCCGTCTCTTCCTGCAAAATGGTCCCGTCCGTCTTTACCTGATAGCCGAGCGACATGACAACCTCACGGTCACCACACATCTGCGCGGCCACACCCGTCATCCCGGTCCCACAAAAGCCGTCAAACACGATATCCCCCGGCTCAGTATAATGAAGGATGTAACGCATGATGGCCTTGTGCGGCACCTTGGTGTGGTAAGAATGCGCGTTATAAATCGGGTCGTTTTTGCCTTCGCTCACGTCGGCCGCAAATGGTTCGCGATGATACTGATAACCCACCGGCTGCTCCGGCTTCTGGGCATCCCACTCGGCGATGAAGTCGGCGATCCACGGGTTCGGGCAGGCGGTGTAATACGGCGGATCGCTCAGATTCAGGATATCCCCGTCGCTGCCGATGGGAAAGCCTTCGATCTTGCGGAACTCCGGGTCCTGAAGCTTCTTGTGCAACTTCTCTGTGAAATGGACACGGCGGGCCTCGTCGTTCTCGAACGTCATGCCGAGGCAAGTCACCGGGCCGGAAGGCTTGGCTGAAGGCTCGACAGAAAAGAGTGTCGTTTGATCGGGGTTTCTTGCCATTTTATGTCCTATTCTGTCTGCGCATGTTCTCAACGGCTTTCACAAAGTCCGGCTTCTCTGGCTGTGTGCTCCACTCATCCCAAAAGTCGATCGTTGCGCTCATGGGTTTTTCATTCGGTGGATAAATGCGAATGCGGCTGGGCAACAAAACGGCATCCCCGACAACAAGGGCCTCGCCAATGTCCAGTATGGGTAAGGTGTCCATCAGCCCTTCCAAGCTCTCGGGCATGAGTCTCCTAACAGTTGCTTGGTCGTCCCCATTTGTCAGACGCAATGCTATAACATTGTTGCACTGGCTTAGAATAGTCGGGCTGACGTCAGACGGCCTTTGGCTGACAATCACAAGGGCGACACCATACTTGCGTCCCTCCTTGGCAATCTTCTCAAAACTCTCAATTGCCCTTTGTTCAACGGGGTTCTTCCCGTCTTTCTTGGGCAGATACAGATGGGCTTCATCGCAAACCAGAGCCATCGGTCTGCGTTTATCGCTATCCGTCCAGAACTGAACTTGATAGATAATTCGAGCGACCAATCCCACGATGATCGGCAGAATGTCTGATGGAACTTCAGAGAAATCGATCACCTTGATTTGCGCCTTGGCTTCCGAATAGTCCATAAGTCGTTTCACCATAGCGGCCATGGAGTCATATTGATTTTCAGAACCCGAGGCTTGAAATAGGAAGCCATAACGTTTATCACTGACCTTGCTGTTCAATCGAACAAGAAGCCGGCTGAACTGGCCGTAAAAGGGGCCTTGTTTTTCTCCTCTCGTACCCTGAACCATTTCCTCATTTAAGCGCTTCAGTTCACCAAGTACGTTTTGAATATTGAAGGGAATGGGACTATCCAACGTGAAGGCGTTGAGCACTTCCGTTTTCTTCAAGTCACCGAGTGTCTTTTTTTTCTCCAAAACAACGGTATCTTGAAATGCCATGACTTGGTTGTGGGCGCTGAATTCGCTCCTATCTATGAACATGGCCTGTAATTCCTCGGCATTGAGGAGCCAATAAGGAAGAAAAAGCAAGGATGCATCGGATTTACCGAGTTCTTCAGGTCCAGGAATGCGAAGATGCCGCGCATAGCTTAATTTTCGATATTCTCCATGAAGGTCAAACACAATCAAGTTGGCCGATGGCAGGTTTGCAGCCTGTTCAAGAATTGAGGCGACTGACCAGGATTTACCTGAACCAGTGCTTCCCAATAGCGAAGCGTGACGTTGAAAAAGTTTGTTGCCGTCAAGGTAGGCTTTCGCGTTCTCGTCAATGGTGTAACGGCCAATTTCCAGGGAATGTTCTGTCTTGCCTTCGGCAGATAGCAAGCTCATGAATGCCTGCAATTGAGCATCACGCAGTATGTGACACACCCCATCAATTTCTGGTACTTGAACCAAAGAACGGGAGAATCGAGGTTTATTGTCGGTGGTCAATGCGACTGTTCCGACCAATGTCAATTGAACTGTGTTGAGAACGCGCTCACGGGGTAAAGCCATGGCCGATGTTTCATCGGCATCGTTCTGTTCACAGCTTGATTCGTCTTCAAGAACAGGCGTTTTGATGACCTTATCGATGATGCCGATAAGCCACTCCTCAACTGCACCGGGCAACGCGAGTGCGATGAGCTGACCGACACGGGCCTTCCGCAGGTTCTCATCGGTATTGACCTGAATATTAACCTTACGGGTATCCACTGCCCGGACTTTGCCGAGTAAATGCGATGCATCGAATGTAAAGATTGCCATAACTATCCTCCAAAAATCCGGGTTGTGAACTCACGAATATCCCAAAGTTGTTTGCCGGGTAGTATCAATTCACCATACTGCTTGTTATAGATGCGTGTGCCTGTCCCAGTTTGGTCATCCATCGTGCTGCAGACAAGCCAGAGATTGTTTGATTGCCCGAGCAGGAACTCTATGCGGGGATTCGAGTCTCTTGTCACTATTAACCCATGACAGGCCTGGGTAACAAGTTTGCGCTTTATGTATTCCTCAAGGTGATTGTCATTAAACCCATAGCCGAGAAAAAGAAAGTGTGCAGCTTTGTCGATGGCGGCGTCTGCTGACTGAAGAAGTTCCTGTCTATATCGCTGAAGGGTCTGGTATTTGGAAAGTCCTGGCGTAATCATTACCCGCTCAGCAAAATCAGGTGGGCTCCACATCCAGGCATTGTTTTCAACAACAATGTTACGGTGAAAAAAATAGTTCAGAGAGCCGTGAACTTTATAAAGACAAACATGTTTCTTGTGCCGAAAGATTGTCTTCATTTTTTTGCTCTGGCAAATCTTTTCAGATTCCAGGAATGCCCGGTCAACCGCCTTCCAATCTGTCTTGCGCTCAACCCCACCGAAAAAGCCATTGGTATAAGGAATGCACGCGAAATCGCAGGCATATTCAAAGAGCATGTCGTAGTTTGGGGTCAGTGCATGCAGTATCCGGTCACCCTCAGGCAAGGTATCCACCAACTTTTTCAATAAACGATTGGCAGGCCATTCGGTCATTCCTTGAGCAATTTGATAGGCGAATTCTTGATCAAGGCCTGCAACAAAAGAGCCTGTAATCTCTGTCAGTGCTTTGAGCAGGTCTGAATCATTAACAGAGTTAAGCGCATTTTCCAGGTCAGTCCCGCTCTCCAGGGCAGAAGCAACGGCAGCCCATTCGGTTTTCTGCGCATTGGTCAGCGTACAGTTTTCAATGCCTTTAACAAGAGCCTCTTGCAGAGCCCGCATCCCGAAGTGGGTGTCCACGGCACATGACATCCCTGTTCCGAAGAAAAGGAAGGGCTTTTCACGAAAGAAATTCCGCAGAGCTTCGACCGCGATATCTTCAGTTAAAGTAGGGACCGTCACACTAACATCCTCTCAACTTTCTCCTGTATGGTTGCCCACTTGATTCATTGTTCTTAATTGATACATTCATCTGCCACCGCCATTTAGACTGGCAAGAATCCGATGGCCCTTTTTTGTCAGCCGGTATTTCTGAGTCGGGCTTTTGGGTGAATCCGGTTGGGTCATTTCAAGCAACTCGCCCGATAATGATGGCTTCAAGTAATCGTAAAGAAAGGTCGGCCGATGGCTTAAGTGAAGCGATTCCATTAACTCCCTGGTTCCCATCTCCTTACCTGCCAATGCCACCAGCAGCCTCCGTACTTGTTCAGGCAGTTGTTCGGTTACTTGTTCGGTTACTTGTTCGGTGGCTTGCCCTGACCGAATGACTAACCTCTTTTCGGCAGGGTTTGCCCCGAATTCCGGAACGCTGATGATCATGCGAAAATTATCGCCTTCGATCAGTTGCGGATCGGCGCCGCCGTATTTTTTCCCGTAAAGCATCATCTTGCGCATCCCGGAGCCTAATTCATCCGCCCGGTCGATCTCCCGGAAGAAAGCACTCAGAATAGGATTTTTCTGGTAGGGAACCATGGTGTCAGGGTTGAGCAATCCAAACCCATGGGGTCGGCTGGGATTGTCGGTAACAACTCGACCGTACTCAATGACCAGACGGGAAGTAGCGCCGCTGGCGTATTCCCGATGAATCAGCATATTGGAGGCGACTTCACGAAAAATGTGGTCACGCAAGCTACGGCGTTCAATTCCTTCAAGGTAAAAAGGATCGGGCAGGTGTTTCTGAATGAAGGCGAGAATCCGGTCATAACTGTCGATCAGGTTGGTGCGGACCAAATCACGATCGTCGTAGCGATCCACATCGACCTTGCGCAGCAACAGGTCAGTGCGATGGGCTGGACAAACCTGTAGAATCTGGTTGTCATGGCCGAAGAGCATCACTCCGGCAAGTGTCACGCCGGTCTTGCCGGTTTCGGGATCGGTTTGCACCAGTTGAGCGCTCTGCAGCAGGGTTTCATCATCCATCCCCACCCATGGATGGTTCTTGCGATTGATGCGGACATGACGGCGACAGAGATCGATCAGATCAGCTCGCAAATCTTTGGTTTGTATCCATGGGTACACACGATTTTCACTGTACGTTGCCTGTTTGCGCTGGTAAAGGTGGGCAACCTGCACCGTATGGTCGGTAATGTCTATGTCGCCGTCTTCGTTGCGGTCGTAAATGCGCCCATTGCAGCGATGCACCTGGGAGCTTTCCGGAACAAAAATGTGCAACAGGTATTTTCCGTCAACATTGATCTCATTCACAGACAAATACGTCGGCGGTGTAATCTTTTGGGGGTTGTTGATGGCGGTAACGAAATCTTTTTTCAATTGCGTCCCGGCATCCGGGTCAATTCCTTGAATATCGCCGGAATCTGAAACACCCAGCAGAAGGATACCACCATGCCGGTTGAGAAAGGCGCAGACCGTCTCATAAACGTCGCGGTTAAGCTGGTTGCGGCAGGTCTTGAACTCAAGGTCAATTCCTTCCCCCTTGCGTATCAAGTCCAGAATCTGGTTTTTACTGATATCCATTTTACGGCCCTATTCCAGAATGATTCGTACTTTTGCCGGGTCTTTACCCTTGGACAGGCTATCCACGTATTCATTGATGGCAGATTTGAATTCATTGATGGTGGATGGTCCCAGGCTGGAAACGATTTCCAGCAAGTCGGCTTTTTTTAGAGGGACTTTTTGCAGGCCGGCCAGAACCTTCTTTAGGGTTTGAACGAAATTCGCATCCACCGGGTCCGGCAGTTCTTTTGAATCCATGAAAGATTTGACGATGTGTTTGTCATTCTCATGAAGCAATTCATTGATGTTTGCCTGGGTCATGGGATCTTCCAGATTATTCAGGAGCGTCTTGGTCCATTGCGCGGTGAGCTGGTCCAATTCATCATCCATCTGATCGAGCTGCCTTGCAGCGGGAACCTGCAACCCGGAACCAGAGTCTTTGCCCTTGTTTTCCGATGAAGAAGGCTGAAACCGGCAATGGGGACAGATGGGCGTGGCGTCGAGATCTTGTTCGGTTAGGGCGAAACAGCTTTTTAAGCGCGCCAGGCGCTCCTGGTAGTCGCGAAGCTGCTGTAGTGGCATCAGGTCGATACCGGCCAGCTTGAGCAGGATTTGCAGGCGCGGATCATTCATCAATCGCACCTTGCGCTTATCATCATTCACCCCTAAGCGCGCCCTTGTGTGCAGGCCCATATAAACGATAATGTAATCCTTTTTCAGCTTTATCAGTTTGGCTCCGATACTTTGGGATTGAGTGGCCAGAGCAGTCAGATCCGCCAGTTTGATTGTATTCAAAACGTCCTGCCGGGTGGCCTTCATGCGGTCCACCCAGTCATGCTCAGCGGGAAGCAATGCCTCGGCTGTAGAAAGCCAGGAGGCTGTCGGCCCATGTTCCATAGTGAATCCCCGCAAAGCAGCCAGCTCATCCAATGAGGTCAATGCTTTTTGGTGGACGGTGATATCGGGAACATTATAACGGAAGTTCTTCAGCTTGCCCGGCGATGAATACACTTGCAGACTTTCAAAAAACGATTTTGCATTTTCCAGCCCAAGCTTCAATGTTGCTGGTTCCAGGTTCCCTGAATTGGGGCTTTGGGCTCCGGACGATAGGCCAAACAGATTCAATCCCCAAAAAGAAAGGCCTTCCCGCATTGCCTGCTGTGCCATGACGATACGCTTGATGACTTTATCAACGGTCTGCTGAAGCTGCTGGACCGGTCCTTCACTGCCCTGTGTGACAAGTTGAGCGTTTCCCGACGGCATTCCGAGCAGCTCAAAAAGGGCTTTAAGTGCCGCCATATTCCATTCCTTGGGTTGCTCCAGGTGCTTAAATCGGGTCAATTCATCCATACCGGTGCCTGCAAGCTGCTGCAAACCGGTGGCATCAAATTTTTTACCGGGAACGGCAAGGATGATATCGCCGGAATATACCAGGGCGGCCAGTATGACCACCACCCATTCGGGTTCAAGCCGAGAGCCATCCGGATTCATATATTCCAGGCCATGGTCATCGGCAATGACCTCGCTGCGGTTCGCCACCTGTCCCTGGCCCTTGGCTTTTAGAATATTCAGGATGAAGTTGGCGTATTTGGATTTTCCGGGGTCAATCTTCTCACCATCCATAAGCTCCAGAGCATCCAGCACGGTTGTGGCCTGCTTGGTGCGTGTTTGACCGGCAATGGCCCTTAAAGCATCCTGCGCTGCCTGGACGCGGGAGTTGCCGGTGATCATTTGGGAGAAAAATGGATAATCCGGAGCCTGGTTTTCAAAATGCGGGGCAAGGCAGATTCCGGAAATGGTATTGATCATATCCCGAAAATTGATGGTTTCGTGGGGGGCAAGCCCGGTGATGTTCCGGATGGATGCACTGGATTCGCGCGCCCAGTTCATCATGTTTTTGGCACGCCCCTGATAAGTGACTTCAAACATTTCCGCCATATGCTTCTGCATCCACTGAACCAGGTCTTTCAAAAAAACATTTGCCTTGGCGGTATAAGTGCTTTTCTCCTGGCCGGAAGCGGTGCCTGCAAGGTCAAGAGCCGCCGCATAACCCCTCAGGGCGGTTTCAAATTTTTCATCAGTGCCTTTTAAACGGAAAAATATCTCATCGCTCTGCTTTTCATCCTTAAAACGCGGTGGATCATTGGGCTGGATAAAATAAATATAAAAATCCCGCTGGGGCACGGCTGTTGAGCGCTCATTTGGTGCCCCGAAAAACAGGTACCCGCTGCGGGCGGCTTTGCGCTCCTGCCAGAGCAATTCATGCTGCCAGATTTTATAACCTGTTACATACGTTACATCCTGACATTCCATAACACGCTTGAGCGCTTCATAATAGAATCTGTCCAGTTGTGGTGCCCCAAAAGTTTGCGCCCGTTGTTCAATCAGTGCGTCGACGTCAACCGCTTTTTTCAAATCCAGATAATACTGGCGGGTGTCTTCGGTGACGGAAATGAATTTACCGCTGACGGTTTTGTGTATCTCACGCAGGACGGTTTCAACATGGGTTTGCAAATCTTTGTCAGGTTCACTCCCCCCCATCTCGGCGATCAGCGGATCATAAAGGCAGAGGCGGTCCCGCAGCTCCACCGAAGACGCGCCCATGGGTGCATAAATATCTCCAGTGGTAAGTCTATGGACAGACAATGCATGGATCAGGCGCAACGCCATGGGTTTGTACTGCTTGCGGGTGATGGCGTTTTCGATGCGGGATTCGAGCACCTGACTGCAATCGATGACTGCCCGTATCTCTGGGATAGCCCGGAAGGAGGCGTTATGCCTGAGCGTGTCCCAGTATCTATCGAAAGCGATCAGCCCCGGTGCATCCGATGGCACATCCTTGTTCAGAATGCCTTTCATGCTCAAGGACAAGGTCTTGAGCACTTCACGCTTTTCCACCACAGTGACCCGTTCAAAGGTGTCGATGTAATCAGGGTGGATCGGGAAAAGCCGAACGAATTCATCCATTTGTTCGTTCATACCGCCATAAAATTTGGCGAACGGCATCAGATACTCGCGTATCTTGGTTTGCTGTTCAATGGTTTTCCTGAGAAGGCGCTCTGCCACCACGTACTTGACATCGTTCCGGGCGATCAGGATCTGTTCAAACCTGTCCTTTACGCGTCGGATGCTGCCGGCGACAAATGCAAAACGGGGACTGTCGAAAATGGCCTCTTGGACACCGGCCATGAAACGGAAGCGCAGGTCTTTAGAGATTTCGCCGATCTCCCGCAGAAAGTTAAGGTCCAGTATCAGTTCCTGGTCCTTTCGGGTGCGAAGGTAATCCAGCAATTCATCAACCACCAGAAGCAGACCCTGATCCGGATAAATTCGGCCGAATGTCTCCATCATGTCTTCGAATGCCTTCTTGTGGCTGGGGATGGCCCCAGCGCCAGGAAAGACATAGTCCACGCCAAATTTATCGAGGTTCTCTTCCAGCTCGGCGATGATGATGTCGCGCAAAGACATGGTTGTTGCGCCTATTTCAGTGCGTATGACCTTAAACCGTCCAGCGATCTGACGGGCGGCATCACGCACCCCGGAGTGGTTCAAGCCTTCCGCCTGGGATGCGTCTGCGGCAAGACTGGATATCACGGACATCAAGTGGGATTTACCGGTGCCGTAATTGCCGACAACCAGCAGCCCTTTGTTGTCGAGTGGCTGATCAAACTGCATCTGGGGAATAACAATATCGGTAAGGCGTTCCGCCATTTCGTCGGAGATAACATAGGTTTTGATGAGGTGCTGGGCGGTATCGGCGTTGTCCGCGTGGCGTAACTGAATGACAGACTCAATAGGGTCAAATTGGATAAGATCACCGTATTTCATGATGGTTGCGCCTCTCTTAGGTCATTTTCAGAATCAATTGTCGCCGTTCCATCCATGGCGACGATCAGCGTATCGGCCATGTCGTAACGTCGATATTCAGGGTGGCCAGCTTCAGCATAAATAAGACTGCCCCTTGATACCTTCCCGTTCCAGGATGCCAATACCGGACGATTTCTCGAAATGCCTTGAAGAAGTCGCAGCGGATCTTGCTTCAGGCTGGAGTCAAAAAGGATTTCGAGGTTATCAATTATCACAACCGACTGTGATTTACCAACAGCACTATCCAAAATTTCCGATAGCCGCAGCACCCGCTGCTTCGCCGTCAGCTCAAGGAGCCCTGCCGATAGCACTAAATTCATATTAATGACATCAAGATTATGATTGTCGGCGAATTTATTAAGCGCGACGGTTTTGCCCGAACCCGTCTTACCCACCAGCAGCACCAGACGGTGATACAACCCCTCGGCTGCCTGGAGAGACTGCTTTATCTTTTCGTGAATCGGTTCGGCCATGATCGCTCCTTATGGCTCAGTTTACTGGTTGTCAGATTTGTAGGCCTTTCCGCAGGATCAAGCCGTTCTCCTGGCGAGATCATGATGTCTTTGATAAAAATTTAGGGGGTCACAGGATTTTTAACGCACTCATCTATTTGGCGGGTTGTTGGAACAAACCCAGGGCAGCTTTGTATTCCTCCTCCAGACTAATTTCGGAATTAATCTATGGGTCAATGAATTTAAATTCATGTACTCCATTTTCATTATAATTTAAACGCCTTTTTATTTTTTTTATGGAAATATCAGTATCCGGATGGTCTGACAAAGATTGGGGCGCGAATTGATGGGGTTTCAGAAATGGCGGTGATAAAAAAACTTTAAAGCAATGCAACACCTTGAATATACATTTTACAGATTTTTTACAAAAATATTTACATTGACATTTACATAATGCCATTTTATCCTTTGATCAACCCCCAGACAAGAGGACGCTTATGTCAATATTATCCCTAACCCCAAAACAAAAACGGCTCCTGGATTATCTCCGGGAGCATATGGCAAGTACCGGCATCTGCCCTTCCCTGCGCCAGGCAGCCAATGATCTTGGCATCAGCCATACGGCCGTGGCCCAGATGCTGAAACTGCTGGAACAAAAGGAGCTGATCAAACGTGCAGGCCGCTATCAGCGGGCGGTTTATCTCATGAATGCCGATCAGCAGGCATCAGGCATTCACCGGTGGAAAGAAGTGCCGGTGATCGGACACATCACGGCGGGCCTGCCCATGTATGCCCAACAGGAATATAACGGCAGCATCGTGGTGGATTTGAATATTTATAAGGGAAGCAGCCTGTTTGCGTTATCCGTTAAGGGGGATTCCATGATCAACGCGGGCATTCTGGACGGGGATATTGCCATTTGCGAACCCCGGCAATATGCGGAAAACGGCGAAATCGTGGTGGCTTTGATTCATCAGGAGGAAGCCACGG
>Ga0209467_1000991_pt1 | contig 28604 bp, 27 predicted proteins | sample Higcelwee11metaG_FD_187175 | JGI IMG/M metagenome (GOLD analysis project Ga0209467, IMG submission 187175) | Freshwater pond sediment microbial communities from the University of Edinburgh, under environmental carbon perturbations - High... | ecosystem: Environmental > Aquatic > Freshwater >... | reverse complement strand
TGTTCAAAGTGTTCTAGATGTTAATAATGTTTATCTTATATTCTAAATTGATATACTATTTCTGACAAATACAACACCCTGCAACATTTTTATCATTTCTCAGGTTGGTTTTTTAAATTTCTGCATGTAATATATAATTAAGCTATTAGAAAATTAAAATAAAAATATGGTTCAACGAGAAATTTATTCCATGGATTTAATGGAGGTGGTTAAAAATTTTAAAACCTCAAAGCATAGTGGGCTTTCTGCTAATGAGATAAGTCAGCGACTTAAGGAGTATGGTAAAAATATAATAAAGAAAAAGCAAGATTGGCGTTGGCTTAAATTAGCCCTAGCTCAATTTAATGATGCTTTGGTCTGGATTCTTTTGGTAGCTGCTAGTTTGGCTTTTTTATTTCATGAATATCGAGATGTAATAATTATATTGATTATTGTGGGAGTTAACGCAATTATCGGTTTTATTCAGGAATTTAAGGCTGAGCGAATATTAGATAGTATAAAGAAGTTAACTACTGATCAAACTCAAGTAATTCGTGATGGAAAAAAACAGGAGGTGGACGCACAAATGATTGTGCCTGGAGATTTAGCTTTTGTAGTGGCTGGAGACAGGGTACCAGCAGATGGATATATTATTGAAAGCTATGATTTAAAGGTAAATAGTTTTATTTTTACAGGTGAATCTAGTCCAGAAGGTAAATCAGTTAAGGTTATTGAGGGAAAAAATGTTCCTATTGCGGACATTGATAATATGCTTTTTATGGGAGAAACAACCGTGACGGGTGAAGGTAAGTTTATAGTTACTGCGACGGGAATTAATACTGAGTTAGGAAAGATTGCTCACTTGACTGGCGAGATGCAAGAGGTTTTGACACCCATGCAAAAACAAATGAGAAAATTGGGGCGCAGTGTGACGATTCTGGCTTTGTTAATTGGAACACTTGTTATGATTGTAGGCTATTATTCAGGGATGACTCTTTACCATAACTTTATTTTTGCTCTAGCATTGGCTGTTTCGGTGGTGCCCGAGGGATTGCCAGCTGCTATTTCAGTAGCTCTTTCTTTGGGTATGAAAAGGCTTTTAAAGCATAATGTGTTGGCAAAAAAATTAAATGCTGTTGAGACGCTAGGTTCAGTTTCAATAATTTGTACTGATAAAACAGGGACAATTACCAAAAATGAATTAACTGTCACTCATCTGGTTATAAATAATAAGGAAATCGGAGTCAGCGGAACAGGCTATTCTCCTGAGGGTCATTTTTTTATAAATAATGAAATAATTAATCCCTCCGAAGTTAAGAATCTGGAATTACTTTTTAGAATAGGAACTCTTTGTAATGATGCAAGTGTTGTTTTTAAAGATGGAATCAGAACAGTAGTGGGCGATCCAACCGAGGGTGCGATAATTGTAGTAGGGGAAAAATATAATCCTAAGGAAAATTATTATGAAATTGGTGAGACAAAAATTACTGAAAATCCTTTTTCTTCAGATAGGATGAGAATGAGTGTAGTTTATAAAAATGCAGAGACCCTTTCTATGGTAAAAGGTTCACCGGATGTAATGATTGAGTTGTGTAATTTTATCAGGGTGGATGATGAGATTTTGCCCTTTACTAAGGAGGATAAGGATAGAATAAGAAAAACATATAATGAAATGTCGGCTCAGGCCCTTCGAGTGTTAGCCTTTGCTTATCGAAATCTGGAAGATATAGAAAAAGATAAATATCTAGAAGAGTCAGATAAAGATTTGACTTGGTTGGGAATGATGGCGATGATTGATCCGCCTAGGAAAGATGTAAAAGAAGCAATTAATGAGTGTAGGGAATTGGGGATTAAGGTAATCATGATTACAGGAGATTATGAAATAACCGCTAGCGCGATTGCAAAGAAAATTGATTTAATTGGAGAGGATAGAAAATACGAGGTAATTAACGGTAAAACCCTCAATGAACTGTCAGATAATGAAATTTATCAAAAAATTATTAGTAAGGATATTGTCTTTGCGCGTATCGCTCCGGAGCAAAAATTACGAATTGCTAAGATTCTCAAAAAAAATAACCAAGTTATTGCTATGACAGGAGATGGGGTCAATGATGCTCCCGCTCTCAAAAAAGCAGATGTAGGGGTGGCAATGGGTATTATTGGAACTGATGTTTCCAAGGAAGCTTCGGATATGATTTTATTGGATGATAATTTTGCTTCAATTGTGAGAGGAATAAAAGAGGGAAGAACAATTTACGGTAATCTTAAAAAATTTGTTCATTATGTATTTACTTCCAATGCCAGTGAACTTTTAACGGTTATTTTTGGAGTGATTTTCCAATTGCCTTCTCCTATTATGGCAGTCCAAATTTTGGCAATCGATTTAGCTACAGATGTTTTTCCTTCTTTCTCTTTGAGTCTTGAGCCGGCCGAAAAAGATGTTGATAAAAAAGCTAAAAATTCCAATGATACAGTAATGAGTTGGAAGGGTTTTAGGCGAATATTATATTTGGGTATAATCATGGCTGGTTGTGGAGTGGTGGCTTTTGTTTGGTCGATGTTGCGAGGAGGTTGGCATTTTGGAGAAGCAGTTGATGAAAATAATCTTTTATATGTCCGTTCAGCGACAGTAACTTATGCAGTTCTAGCGATGACTCAAATGGCTAACTTGTTACATTCTAGGAGTGAAAAATTAACTCCGTTTGAGTTGGGATTTTTTAAGAATAAATTTGCCATCGGTTCTATTTTTATTTCAGTAGGAATTTTAATTTTATTTATGTATAATCCTTTCTTTCAAAAATATTTGCGTATGAGTCCAATAGAATCTTGGGATTGGGTGATGGTAGCATCTTCTGCTTTAATTGTTTATTTTTTTGAGAGTGTGAGAAAGAAGATCGTCAGATAATTTTTCGCTAAGTAATATTTGGAAGGACAGTTGACGTTAAAACGAAAATGCAATAATATTAATGTAACAATGTTGCATTAATTTTATGTCAAAAATATTTAAAGATACAGTTGAAAATATAAAAAGCAATGGATTTCGTATAACTTCTAGTAGAAGGGCAATAGTTAAAATATTGTGTAATGCAAAAATACCAATTACAGCTACTCAAATTTTAAATAAACTTCTGGATTTAAAATTGGAAACCAATAGAATTACAATTTATCGAGAACTTTGTTTTTTGACCGAAAATGATTTTGCACAAAAGATTCAGCTGGCTGATCATAAGATGTATTATGAAATATCAGCTGAGCACCATCACCATTTAATTTGCACTAAGTGCAGATTGGTAAAAAAGATTATATTAGGTAATCATTTGGAAAAACAAGAACAAGATATTTGTAAAAAAGAAAAATTTAAATCGGTTACACATTCTTTGGAATTTTATGGCGTGTGTAAAAGATGTGCATAAGATATGAATAAAAAAAAGATAGTTTTTATTTTGGGTGGGTTGTTTTTAATTTTAATGATTGTATTTTTTGTTTATAAAAATAAGCAAGAAGATGTAGTAGTGGATGTAGCAGAGGATGTAGCAGAGGATAAAATTGGCATAACAACTAGTTTTTATCCAATCTATTTTTTAACTTCTGAAATAGGGGGAGATTTGGTAAATGTAGAAAACTTAACCCCAGCTGGTAGTGAGCCACATGATTATGAGTTAACTGCTCAAGATATTGTTAAGATTAGAAAAAGTCAGATATTATTTTTAAATGGGGGTGGCTTGGAAGTTTGGAGTAGAAATTTAAATAGTATGGTGGGAGCAGGCGAACCAGTTGTTGTTGTCTTAGGGGACGGTCTTATGGAATTGGGATTATCGGAGCCTCATGAGCATGAAGATGAGGTTGGTGAAGAGGGTCAACTGGAGCAAGGGGATGCAAGCGATCATTCTGATGAGGAACATGCGAAAGATCCACACATTTGGTTGAGTCCAGCTTTGGCTGTAAAGATGGCGGAAAAAATTGCTAGTGAACTCGGAAGAGTCGATTCAAAAAATTATGATTATTATAAATCAAATTTAAATACCTTAAAAACAAGATTATTTGAATTGGATAATGAATATAAGCTGGGCTTATCAAATTGTAAAAAGAAAGACTTCGTTACTTCACACAGTGCTTTTGGATACTTGGCAAATGAATACAACTTAAGACAGATATCAGTTGCAGGGATTTCTCCGGAAGAAGAACCATCTCCTAGACAATTATCTAAAGTGGCTCAATTTGCTAGGGAAAATGAGGTAAAATATATATTTTTTGAAAGTTTAATTAGCCCTAGACTATCTGAGGTAGTGGCTAATGAAATTGGGGCAAAAACTCTAGTTTTGAATCCGATTGAGGGTTTAACTGAAGAAGAAATTGCTTTGGGAAAAAATTATATTACAGAGATGAAGGCTAATTTGGAGAATTTAAAAATAGCTTTGGAATGTGATTAATAATATTTATTAGTTAACGAGTTAACGTATTAACGAATTTATATTTTCCTTAAGAACTCGCTAACTCTTTAATGCGTTAATTATTTAATAAAGAATATTGATTTATTTTATAATTTTTAAAAATGAACTGGTGTAATTATGTTAGATAAATTTAGTGGAAAAATAAATAAGGTTGATCATACTAAAAATATTATTGAGATAAATAATATTTCTTTTGCTTATGAAGATGGCGAAAAAATTTTAAAAGATGTCTCTCTGAATATTCACAGAGGTGATTATATCGGATTAGTCGGTTCCAACGGCGGCGGAAAAACCACTTTGATAAAAATTATTATTGGATTGTTAAAGATTCAAAGCGGTTCAGTTAAAATTTTTGATAAAGATAGTAGTGTTTTTAATGATTGGCATAAAATTGGTTATGTTCCTCAAAAAATTGTTAATTTTGATAAAAATTTTCCAGTCACTGTTTTTGAGGTGGTAATGATGGGTAGATATATTAAGAGAAAATTTAGGCAAAGGACAGTAGTGGGAGATAATGACGCTGTAAAGATGGCATTGGATGAAGTGGAGATGTGGGATTACAAGGATAGATTAATTGGTGATTTATCAGGGGGGCAGATGCAGAGAGTGTTTATTGCTAGGGCACTAGTAAATAATCCAGAAATTATTTTTCTTGACGAACCAACAATTGGCGTGGATGAAAAAAATCAAAAAAGTTTTTATGAGTTATTACAAAAATTAAATAAGGAATTGTGTATTACTTTGGTAATAGTTTCGCATGATATTGAAAAAATAACCCAAGAAGTTATGCATATTGTTTGTGTAAATAAGACTCTTACTTGCCATATTACCCCACAAGATTTCCTAAAGGATAGTCAGTCAATTAATCTTTATGGACAAGATGTAAAAATTATAACTCATCACAATCATAATTAAATTTTATGGATATTTTTCAATACGATTTTATATTAAGAGGCTTGATTGCTGGGGTGATGATTGCTTTTATTGGGCCACTGATAGGTATCTTTTTGGTTTTAAAAAGATATTCATTGATTGCTGATACATTGGCCCATGTATCATTGGCTGGTGTGGCCTTGGGTTTATTTTTTGGTTTTAATCCTATTTTTACCGCCATCGGCACTTCTGTAATAGCGTCTTTGGGAATAGAGAAGCTTCGATCTTCAAAAAAAGTTTATGGGGAATCAGCTTTGGCAATTTTTCTTTCTGGGAGCTTGGCTTTGGCGATTATTATTTTGAGCTTAGCACATGGGTTTAATGCTAATTTATTTAGTTATCTTTTCGGTAGTATTGTAACTGTTAGTTGGGTAGATATTTGGACAATTGTAATTTTGGCAGTGATTGTAATTTTAGCAGTGATATTTTTTTATAAGGAATTATTATATGTGACTTTTGATGAAGAAGCAGCTAGGGTAAGTGGTGTCTCAGTTGATTTTATAAATATGATCTTAATTGTTTTAGCAAGCTTGACGGTGGCACTGGCTATACCAGTTGTTGGAGTTTTGCTAATTTCAGCTTTAATTGTGATTCCAGTGGCAACCGCTCTACAGTTAAGATTAAGTTTTTGGAAAACCGTTGTTTGGGCAGAAGTTTTCTCTATTTTTTCGGTTATAAGTGGGATTTTTTGTTCATATTACCTGGATTTATCAACTGGTGGGACGATTGTAATGATAATGCTACTTATTTTTATTTTAGTATTGATATCGAAGGCTAAATTATTTTTATTGCCTAAGGCTGTTGACAAAAAAACAATATCTGCTATTATGAATTGTGATATCTAGTATGAGTTAAAATTAAATAAGTAAAAGTAATAGAGGCCTCATTTTCCCCCCTTATTCAAGCATTAGGAATGAAATGTTAACATGAGCTTAACTCCTCTATTTTTGTGTTTGTATAAAATATGACTCAAAAAAAAGAATTAATAACAGTTGAAGGAATAGTGGAAGAAACATTGCCGAGTACAACTTTTAAAGTTAAGTTGGAAAATGGTCATGAAATACTAGCTCATATTTCAGGGAGGATGAGAGTGAATTACATTAAGCTTCTTCCGGGAGACAGAGTTATATTGGAAATGAGTCCATATGATTTGACTCGAGGAAGAATAACTAAGAGACTATAATAAATCAGAATTGCTTATTATGTAGTTAACGCATTAAAGAGTTAGCTAATTAATAAGATAATGAATTAAATTATTTTTTTGAAATAATCCCTTAACTCGTTAACTCGTTAATGCGTTAATAGAAAATTTATTTATAATATGAAAGTAAGAGCATCAGCTAAAAAAATTTGTGCCCATTGTAAAGTTGTAAGACGTAGAGGGAGAGTTTATGTGATTTGTATTAATCCTAAGCATAAACAAAGACAAGGATAATAAATTAATTTATAGCTTTTAACTTATAATATCTCTAAAAAGCTAATAAGCCATTAACTAAAAAGCTAAAGTATTATGATAGAAGAAAAGAAAATCGAAGACCAAGAGTTAGAAAACAGTTCATCTCAAAAGATTGCAACTGATGTTAAGCCTGAAGTTGAGCCAGTTCAAGCTAAAAAAGGAAAAAGAACTGTTTTTAAGGGACAGGCCCATATTCAGTGTACTTATAATAATACGATTGTGACAATTTCAGATATTAATGGCGCTACTTTAGGTTGGTCAAGCGCTGGAATGCTTGGATTTAAGGGTGCAAAAAAATCAACTCCTTTTGCTGCAACTAAAGTTGCTGCTGATGTTTCTGAAAAAGTTAAGAAATATGGCTTAAAAGAATTGATGATTTTTATAAAAGGTGTGGGTGGTGGAAGAGAATCAGCTGTGCGTGGTCTTTCTGGAGCAGGTTTTGATATTTTATCAATTAAGGATATTACCCCAGTTCCGCATAATGGTTGCAGGAGAAGGAAACCAAGGAGAGTTTAAATTTAATTTATAAATTACAAAGTTTAAATAATATATGTTTTTGTTTGCGGGTACTGTGAACCGTAAACTGATAACTAAGAACTAAAATTATGGCAAGAATAGCAGGAGTAAATATACCCGATAATAAAAGAATAGAGATCGCTCTAACTTATATTTTTGGTATTGGAAAATCCACTAGTGGAGTTATTTTGGATAAATTAAATATTGATAAAAATATCAGAGCTAAGGATCTTACTTCTGAGCAAGTTAATACTTTAAAGAATAACATTGAGGCTGAATACAAGATTGAGGGAGAATTGAAGCATGAGATTAGAATGAATATACGTAGACTAAAGGAGATTGGCTGTTACCGTGGCGCTAGGCACCAAAAAGGTCTTCCGAGTAGAGGTCAAAGGACTAAGACTAATAATAGAACGCTTCGTGGCAATGTTCGTCATACGATGGGAAGTGGAAGAAGGTCAGTAGAAAAGACATAGGATAAGATGTCTGAACCCCAATTTAAAATATCAAATGAATTTTAAAATATAAGCAATTCAAAGTTACCAATTACTGTTCGCTAGTTAATAATTACTAGTTAACAGTTACTAAATTAATATATGGCAAGAGATTTAAATCCAAGATGTAAAAAATGCAGAAGAGCTGGTGAAAAGCTTTTTCTTAAAGGTGATCGTTGTAGCTCTCCAAAATGCGCAATGATTAAAAAGGCTTATGCCCCTGGTGCTCATGGAAAGAAAATGGGTAGAGGCTTGAGTGAATATGGAAGACAGCTAGCAATGAAGCAAAGAATTAAGAGAATTTATGGGGTTTTGGAAAAACAATTCAGAAAACATTTTGAAGATATCAGCGGAAAAGAAGGTGTTACTGGAAATTTATTGATGATAAGATTGGAGACTAGACTTGATAATGTGGTTTATCGAATGGGACTAGCTAGCTCAAGAAATGCCGCTCGTCAAATGGTTAATCATGGAATTATTAAAGTTAATGACAAGAAGTTGTCTATCCCATCTGCTCAGGTAAAAGTGGGCGATGTAGTTAGAATTAATGAAACCAAGAAGGATAATCAGTATTTCAAGAATATAGCCACTGCTTTTAAAAATAAGAAAGATACCCCTACCTGGATAGCTGTGGATGTAGTAAAATTTGAAGGTAAGATATTGGCTCTTCCAGATGTTGAAAGCATTGGTGTAAATGCAGATCCTCAATTAGTAGTTGAGTATTACTCCAGATAATTATTATCGCAATTTAAATAACTTTTATATTAGATTAAAAAATATGCAATCAATAACATTGCCAAAAAAATCAAAATTTATCGAAACTGGAGACAATAGTGGAAAGTTTATTATCGATGATTGCTATCCTGGTTATGGGACAACTTTGGGAAATTCTCTTCGCAGAGTGTTGCTTTCATCTCTTGATGGCGCAGCTGTAACAGCTATAAAGATAAAAGGCGTTTCTCATGAATTTTCAACAATTGAAGGAGTTTTGGAGGATGTAGTTCAAATTATTTTGAATATGAAAAAACTTCGTTTTAAATCTTTTAGTGAAGAACCAGTTAGACTAAATTTAAAATTTAGTGGTAAGGGTGAAATTACAGGAAAAGATATTAAAGGGACTTCTGAAGTGGAGATTGTGAACAAGGATCAGGTGATAGCTACATCTACCAATGCAAAGACTGAATTAGAAATGGAAATTGAGGTAGCTAAAGGAATTGGTTACATCCCAGTTGAATTACAAGAAAAAAGAGATGAGATTGGTTGGATTTCTATTGATGCTATTTATACTCCGATAAAGAGAGTAAATTACAATGTGGAAAATATGCGTGTGGGAAAGAGAACTGATTATGAAAGAATAGTACTTGAAATTATTACTGATGGAAGTGTGACTCCAACTGATGCTTTTGAAAAGGCAGTGTTGATACTAGTAGAACAATTTTCAGTTTTATCTGAAGGTGTAGAAGCTACAACTCAGAGCCAAAAAGATACAATTGAAAACGCCGGAAAGCCTGAAAATTATGCGGAGGTATTGGGCAAGGACAAGAAGGATGTAGCTGAAGAGGGTGTAAATGTTGAATTGGAAAATATGAGTATTGAAGATTTGAAAGGTTTATCAACTAGAACAGTTAACGCTCTAAAAGATAATAAAATTACTAAAGTTAAGGCAATAGTAAAATTATCAACTGAGGAGTTGGGAGAATTAAGTGGAATGGGTGATAAAGGTGTGAAAGAAATCAAGAAAGCTATTGGACTACTTGGTTTAATATTGAAAAGTAACTAATTGCCGCTAAGCGGAATAAATAATTAAGAGTTATGAGACATTTAGTAAAAGGAAGAAAATTAGGTAGAGAAAAAGCTCAAAGAGAGGCGCTTATTCATGGTCTTATCGCTAACTTGGTATTGAGTGAAAAAATTATAACTACTGAAGCTAAGGCTAAGGAGATTAAGCCTTTTGTAGATAAAATTATTACCAAAATTAAAAAAGTTGGTGATGATGCGCAAAAGAAAGTTTCTGTTATTAGAGATTTAAAAAAGGATTTAAATGATGATTGTGTAAAAAAACTTTTTGGAGATTTTGCAAAAAAGTTTGAGGGTAGAAATAGTGGATACACAAGAATTATAAAATTAGCTGACAGAAAAAGCGATAGCGCTAAGATGGCAGTTATAGAGTTTGTATAGGATTTATGTTGATTAGTTAACGAATTAACGAGTTGACGAGTTTATAAGAAAAATGTTAAAGTTAATGGCCGTATAGCTTGTTAACTGAAAGATAATAAATTAAGAATTATTGGCTACTAGCTAAAAACTATAAGCTACAGGCTGTTAAAAATATGGAAAGGAAATATTATCAATTTAATGCTCAAGGAAAGGTTTTAGGAAGATTAGCTACTGAAATAGTTAAGTTTCTAAGCGGAAAAAATAAAGTTAGCTACACTCCAAATGTGGATGGTGGTGACTTTGTAGTAGTGACTAATTCTGATGGTGTAATAGTAACTGGTAATAAGGCAAAGGATAAGACTTATTATAGATTTACTGGTTATCCGGGAGGAATTAAGGATATTACTTTTGAAAAGCAGTTAGCTAAGGATTCTAGGAAAATTATTGAAGCAGCAGTTAAGGGAATGCTTCCTAAAAATAAGTTAAGCAGAGCGATGATGACTCGTCTTTTGATTTACAAAAATGAGGAGCATGATCATAAAATTGATTTTAAAAATTAAAGGATTAGGATTAATGAAAATTATTTATGACTACTAAAGAAACTACTAAAGAAGAAAAAATAATCACGAAAAAGACTGCTCCAAAGAAGGAGATTAAAGCTAAAAAAACTACCAAAAAAGATAGTAAATATTTTTATGCTGTAGGAAGAAGAAAGACTTCAGTTGCTCAGGTAAGGATTTTTCCTAGTGATAAGGTTAGTGAAGAAGATTGCATAGTAAATAATCGAGATATGAGAGAATATTTTCCTGGAGTGATTATGCAAGCTACTTTCACTGCTCCTTTTAAAGAGACTGGATTGATGGATAAATTTAAGGTTTCTGTCTTGGTAAGAGGTGGTGGAATCAGTAGTCAAGTTGAGGCCATAAGATTAGGTATTGCTAGAGCTTTAATAAAATTTGATGAAACATTAAGACCAGTTTTAAAAGCTAATGGATTTTTAACTAGAGATTCTAGAAAAGTGGAAAGAAAGAAGCCAGGATTAAAGAAGGCTCGAAGAGCTCCACAGTGGGCAAAGCGTTAAGAGTTTGGAAAAATTTACTTTTGAAAAACATCCGCCAAGCGTGGGTGTTTTTTTGTAGAAAAACATTGGGTAAATTTTCAATACTCAATTTGCAATTTTCAATAAATTTTCAATGGATAAATTAAAAATAAATAAAACAATTTCAGTACGATGAGTATGAAATAATTTTAAGTAATTAAATTCAAAAATGCATCCAATTGATTTGTGTATTAAAAAATTGAACATTGAATGAAAATTGTAAATTGAAAATTGGACATTATCACCAGGATTTGCTAAATATGTATTATATGATTATACTAATATGTAGAATTATAAACACTAAAAATGCAAAATTATGCGAGAAGATATATTAAAAGCTAAGCTGGAAAAACTGGAAAATCTAAGAAACTCAGATATTAATCCTTATCCGGAAAAATCTCAGAGGACCCACACTAATAAAGAGGCAATAGATAATTTTGATGAAATAGAGGGTGATATTTTTTTAGTGGGAAGAATTAAATCGTTGCGTTCAATGGGAGGCTCCGCTTTTGTGAATATTGAGGACGGGACAGGAAGGGTGCAATTGTTTATGAATAAAAATAATATTGGAGCAGATAGTTATAAGATATTTTCTAAAAATGTTGAGACAGGAGATTTCATTGAAGCCAAGGGAAATCTTTTCAAAACTAAAACAGAAGAAAAAACATTGTCGGTAACTGAATGGAAAATTTTGGGTAAAAATATTAGACCTATTCCATCTGAATATTATGGACTAAAAGATGTAGAAAAAGTTTTAAGAAAGAGATATTTGGATTTGATGATGAATGATGAGAGCCGGGATATTTTTAGAAAAAAATCTATTTTTTGGCAAACTTTGAGAAATTTTTTAGTTAAAGAAGGGTTTTTAGAGGTTCAAACCCCAGTTTTGGAAAGTATTCCTGGCGGAGCAGATGCTGAGCCTTTTATTACTCATTACAATGCACTAGATAGAGATTTTTATTTGAGAATTTCTTTAGAGTTAGCTCTCAAGAGACTTTTGGTGGGAGGATATGAAAGAGTTTTTGAAATTGGAAGAGTATTTCGCAATGAAGGAATTTCCAGGGAACATCTTCAGGAATTTGATCATATGGAATTTTATTGGGCTTATTGTGATATGGAAAGAGGGCTGGAAACAGTAGAAAAAATGTATAAGGAATTGGCCGGGGCTATATTGGGAGAAAAAATGGTCACCACTTGGGAAGGAATTGAAATTAGGTGGGGAGAAAAATGGCCGATTGTGGATTATTTTACCGAATTTAAAAAAGAAACGGGAATTGATTTGGGAGAAGAAGTTAGCGTTGAGGAACTTAAGAAAAAAGCAGATGATTTAAAAATAAAATATGAAAAAGGTTATGGAAAGGGAAGAATGATTGATTTGATTTATAAAAAAACAATACGACAAAGATTAATCCAGCCCTGCTTTTTAGTTGGTCACCCAATCGATGTTTCACCGCTTGCTAAAAGAGACCCAAATAATCCCAATAGGGTATTGCGTCTACAGCCCGTAGCATGTAAAAGTGAATTGGGTAACGGATTTGCAGAGCTTAATGACCCAATTGATCAAAGAAATAGGTTTGAAGAGCAAATGAAATTGCGAGAAGCGGGAGATGGCGAGGCACAAATGTTGGATGATGATTTCATAGAGGCTTTAGAATATGGAATGCCACCAGCATTTGGTTTTGGAATGAGTGAAAGATTATTTGCGGTTTTCATGGGTCGATCAATCCGTGAAACAGTAATTTTCCCTCCAGTAAGGACGATAGAATAATTTTTAAAATTTATTATTATTTAGTTAACGAGTTAACGGATTAAGGAGTTTTTGTTTTAAGATATTATAATTATATTGAGACAACTCGTTAACTCGTTAATGCGTTAATTTTTGAACTATATAATGTTATGTTAATAGATGATGTTACAATTAAAGCTAGGGCCGGTAAAGGTGGAAATGGAATGGTGGCTTTTGCGAAAACTCTAATGAACCAAGGTCCGACTGGTGGAGATGGCGGTCGAGGAGGAGATGTTATTGTTCGAGGAATAAATGATTTGGGTGCTTTGCGACCTTTTAAAACTAAAAAATTAGTTGTTGCTAAAGATGGAGATCAGGGAGCGCAGAATATGAAAACTGGAGCTAATGGAAAAGATGGAATAATTGTTGTACCCGTGGGAACTATCGTGCATGATTTGACTCATAAAAAAGATTATGAGATTAAAAAGGCAGGAGAAGAAATCGTTATTTTAAAAGGTGGTAATGGTGGCTTTGGAAATTTTTATTTTCGTTCCAGCACCAATACAACGCCACAACAATCTAATCCTGGAAAAACAGGAGAGGATGCTGAGCTACGATTGGAATTGAAGTTGATTGCTGATATTGGCTTTGTGGGTTATCCTAATGTTGGAAAGTCTAGTCTCTTAAATGAATTAACTAATGCATCGAGTAAGGTGGCTAATTATAAATTTACCACGCTGGATCCACACCTAGGAGTTTATTTTGAATTGATTTTGGCTGATATTCCTGGAATAATTGAAGGAGCCTCAGAAGGTAAGGGCTTAGGACATAAGTTTTTAAAACACATTGAAAGAACTAATATATTATTTCATTTTATTGCCTCTGATAGTGAAGATCCTGCAAGGGACTACGATATAATTAGAGAGGAACTAGGAAAATTTAATCCAGAACTCTTGAAAAAAAAAGAATGGATAATAGTTAGTAAAACGGATGAAAGTAATCCACAGGCAGTGAAGAAAATTGTGAATAAATTAAAGAAAAAAAATCCAAACGTAGTTGCCCTGTCTTTGTTGGATGACGAGAGTATCAAAGATTTAAAGAAAGTTTTGAATAAAATAAAAGAGGATAAGTAATTTTGAATTTAAAATTTTTCACATACAATATAATAATTTAATAATTTAGATTTATGTTAGATATAAAATTTATTCGTGAAAATGTTCAATTAGTTAAAAATAATTGCAAAAATAGATTATCCAATGTGAATATTGATGATTTTTTAGAATTAGACAGTGAAATTAGAGGCTTAGAAACAAACTTGGATGAATTGCGGGCGAATAGAAATGCAGCTTCAAAAAATAAGCCAACTCCAGAAAAAATAGAAGAGATGAAATTGGTGGGTGAGAAAATTGGAGAAATCGAAAAGGAGCTCATTCCGCTTAAAGAAAAATTTAGAGAAACTTGGTTGGCGATTCCAAACTTAACTCATCCAGAGGTGGCAGTAAGCTTAGATGAGGATGATAATCCTGTCTTGGATACTTTTTTAGCGCCGACTGATTTTGATTTTGAGGCCAGAGATCATGTCCAATTAGCTGAGATAAATGATTTAATTGAATTTGAGAGAGCCACTAAGGTTTCAGGAGCTAAATTTTATTATTTAAAAAATGAATTGGCCTTGATGGAATTTGCTTTAATTCAATATGCCCTGGAGATTGCAGTGAGAAGGGGCTTTACTCCTTTTTCTACTCCAGACTTGGCCAAAAAAGAAGTTTTAGAAGGTTTAGGATTTAATCCTCGCGGAGAATCAACCCAAATTTACAATATTGAAAATACTGAGTTGTGCTTAGTGGGAACAGCAGAGATTACGATGGGTGGTTATCATATGGATGAGGTTTTGAGCGTAGAAGAATTACCTAAAAAATATGTCGCTGTATCACACTGTTTCAGAACTGAGGCTGGAGCATACTCTAAATTTTCCAAGGGAATTTTTAGGGTTCATCAATTTACCAAAATTGAAATGTTTCAATATGTTTTACCTGAAAAAAGCGAAGAAGCGCATGGTGAAATGTTAGCTATTGAAAGAGAGATTTTTGAAGGCTTGAAAATTCCTTTTCGTGTGATTGATCATTGCACAGCTGATTTGGGTAGTCCATCAATTCGAACTTATGATCTTGAAGCTTGGATGCCGGGTAAACCTAATAAAGGTGGTAGTATGGGAGATTGGGCAGAAATTACTTCAACTTCAAACTGTACTGATTATCAAGCACGTGGATTGAATATTAAATATAAAAAAGAAGATGGTAAAAAAGAATATGTGCATATGCTCAATGGAACTGCCATTGCTATTAGTCGAGCATTGATTGCAATAATGGAAAATTATCAGCAGGCTGATGGAAGTATATTGATTCCAGAAGCACTTCAAAAATGGATGATAAAAGATGTGATTAAAAGATAATAACTATATATTTTATGTAACTATTAAAACCGTGTGGTTTTTTAAAATAAAAAAGAAGCTTTTTAAGTGGATGATAAAAAGTATCAAATGGAAACAGAAACAAAAAACAATTTAAGATTTCCAGCTAATTTTTCTTGGGGAGTGGCAACAGCTTCTTATCAAATTGAGGGCAATAATTCTAATTCAGATTGGTGGCAATGGGAGCAAGCGGGATTGACAACTGACAAATCTGGAATAGCTTGTGACTATTGGCGTAGATTTGAAGAGGATCATAATCTATTAGAGGAGTTGGGGGTTGATGCTTTTCGACTTTCTTTGGAATGGTCAAAGATTGAGCCTAAAGAGGGAGAATTTTCTCAAGAAAGTATCGATTACTACAGAGAAATTTTAAAAGATTTAAAAAGGAGGAATATAAAATCTACCGTCACCCTTTGGCACTGGACTAGTCCAATTTGGTTTGGTGATAAATATGGTTTTCATAAGAAGGAGTCAATAGATATTTTCACACGTTATTGTCAGAAAGTAGTAGATGAGTTGGGAGACTTAATTGATATTTACGTTGTTTTTAACGAGCCAATGGTTCCTTTGGGTATGGGGTATTTGGGTGGAGCTTTTCCGCCGGGATATAAAAATCCTTTTAAATTCTACAGAGCTATTAATAATATTGCCAAGGCTTACATTAAATCATATAAGATTATTCATGATAAATATATTGATGCTCAGGTTGGTATAAGTTATTTGTATAATTGGTATGAAAAAAGTGGCTTGGGAGTTGTTAATTTTTTAAATAGTTTGGCACGTTGGTATAGAGTTGATTTGTTGGGTAATAAAATTAAGGGTTTTCAAGATTATTTTGGAATTGATTATTATCGGGTTGGAAGGATTAGCTTTGATATTAAAAAAATGAGACTTGATACAAAGAACCAAATTTATTTTGGTTTTACAATTGATGAAGATAATGAAAATGTTATGAAATGGATTACTTATCCCGAAGGGATGCATCATGTTTTAAAAGAGGCTTATGAAAAATATAAATTACCAATTTATATCTTAGAAAATGGTGTTCCAACAAACATAGGAATTAGTGATAAAAAAAGAATAGATTTTATAGAAGAGCATTTGTTTTTTGTGAATAAGGCTATTGACGAGGGGGTGGATGTTAGGGGTTATTATCATTGGTCGCTAATGGATAATTATGAATGGCTTTATGGTTACAAACCTCGTTTCGGTCTAGTAGAAATAGATTATGAAACTTTAGAAAGAAAACCAAGAGAAAGTTTTTATAAATACAAGAAGATAATAGCCGAAAATGTCAAAATCCAAATTACCAATGCCAAATAAAATTCTAAATTCTAATGTTTCAATTTAATAATTTATTCATTTAAACAATTTATTTGAAATTTTTAATTTGAAATTTGACATTGAAGTACTCTTCTTTTCCGTGTTATAATATAACTATTGAGAATGTCTTGTAAAAAATGAAAAAGAAATAAAAATGGAGGATGAAGTTTTAATAAAATTAAATGAGGTAGAGCTTACTTACAATGATGGAAAGCCAAACGCTTTCAGGGCATTGCAAGGGATAAATCTTGAGATAAAAAAGAACTCTTTTGTGATAATTTTTGGTCCAAGTGGCTGTGGAAAATCAAGCTTATTGAATACTATTTCTGGATTAGAGGTTCCTGATAGGGGGGAAGTTTTTGTTTATGGAAAAGACTTGCTTAAGATGAGTAAATTTGAGCATGTTAAATTTCACAGAGAAACTATCGGGATGGTTTTTCAATCATATAACCTTATTTCCACGTTGAGCGTTTTAGATAATGTAGCTATTCCTCAGATTTTTACTTCACATAAAAAAAGTGACAGAGAAAAGAGAGCAATGAGTCTTTTGGATAGGTTTGGAATAGAGCCACAAGCTCACAAATTACCATCTGAGCTTTCTGGTGGACAACAACAAAGAATTGGTATCGCTCGAGCAATTATTAATGATCAGCCAATTGTTCTGGCAGATGAGCCAGTGGGAAATCTTGATTCCAAATCAGCTAATAATGTAATGCAGATATTGAGTGAGCTTAATAAGCAAGAAAATAAAACCATAGTGATGGTTTCGCATAATCCGGAAAATATAATTTGGGGAGATCACATTATTTATATGAAGGATGGTCGGATTGTAAAGGAGGATATAAAAAATTCCATGGGAGAAACAATGAAGATTAGAAAGGAAGATGAGGATGAGTTTACTAAATTAGAGGCGATGCTTAGAAATTTCGAAGGTTTAAGTCGGGATCAAATTAAGATTTTAATTACTCCAATGAAATCTGAGATTTTAACTAGATCCACGATGGTGGATATGGATGAGAGACAGGTTGAGATGTTGGAGGAGAGTATCCGGCGTAGAATTTTAAACACTATAACACCAGAAGAATTTTTTGAAAAATTGGATAAATCTGATGATGTTGGTGGAGTCGATATGGATATTAGAACAGCACATAGAGTAGCTAAAAAAGTTGAAGATGTTATAGCGCTTGCGCATGTGGTAAATAATAAGGAGATTGATAGTGATGAATACAAATCAAATGCAGTTTTAAAATATTTGCTGACTCAGGAAAATATAAGAATAATGCCAAATCAGATCGAGAAATTAAAGGAGTTAGTTATTCATAGAATAATGATGAGAATTGATCGTTCTGTTTTTAGGGATCTGCTAGACAGGTCGATAAATTTGGGTGGAGCTGGATTTAACAGAAAAACTGCTAAAAAAATAGCCAAAACAATGGATATGATAATTATGATAGGTTACGGCTTAGAATAAATAATTTTAATTATGCTAATATTAGACACAATAAGAATATCAGCTCGGTCATTTAAAAATAACCGATTAAGAACACTCTTAACGATAATGGGTATCAGCGTTGGTATTGCTTCTATTTTCTTTTTGGTTTCATTGGGGTATGGTTTTCAGCAGGTTGTTTTGGAGAGAGTTGCTACTAGCGATTCATTGTTATCTCTGGATGTTTATCCTCAAGTAGGAAGTGATGGCGAAACTAATGTTATTTTAAATGAGAATTTGGGTGAAATTGAAAATATTGGGGGTGTTGCTAAGGCTGCCCCGGTAATTACTCAAAAGTTTAAGGTGCACAGTGGTGAATTTACTACTGATGCTAAAGTAAATATTACAGATACGGACTTTTTTAAGTTGGAAGGTATTGCTATCCAAGACGGCGAATTGATGGATAATGGTAGTCGAAATGAAGTGGTAGTTACTAGTGCTGTTTTGGATTTACTGCACATAGATATTAACAAATTTGAGGGAAAAGAGTTAATAGCTGATATTTCTCCTTTAAGTGAGAAGGAGCGAGAAAGTGAAAAAGAGGATAATTCTACTCCTAGGAAATTTAAAATTGTAGGGCTGATAAATGATAAATCTAAAGCTAATATATATATTACTACCAATTCTGTTTCTGACTTAGGTTTTGGTTATTTTAATAGGGTAAAAATAAAAGTTTCTTCTGAGGGCGAGATTGATCCAGTTAGAAGAACTCTCATGGAAAAAGGTTATATAGTTTCAGCTATTTCAGATACAGTTGATCAAACTAGGAAGATTTTTAAAATAATTCAAATAGTGTTGCTTTCTTTTGGAATGTTGGCTCTTGTCGTTAGTGCTATTGGTATGTTTAACACTATGACAATTTCTTTATTGGAAAGAACTCAAGAAATTGCTATAATGAAGTCGTTAGGTGCTTCAGCTACTGATATTTGGGGTATGTTTCTGACGGAATCTGTTTTGATTGGTTTCTTGGGGGGGACATTTGGAATTGCAATTGGGTTTATTGGAACAGAAGTTTTTAATTTTATTTTGAATTTTGTGGCTAAGAATTTGGGAGGTATTAGTGTTGATATATTTTATATCCCTCTTTGGTTTATTGTATTTATCGTTGTTTTCTCAACAGTAGTTGGACTAGTAACTGGCTTCTATCCTGCTAAGCGAGCCGCTGCGTTGGATACTTTAGAGGCATTAAGATATAAGTAGGAAAATTATTTTATAGTTAACGTATTAACGAGTTAACGAATTAAAAAACAAGAATAATATTTTTTACAAAAAATAACTCGTTAACTAAATAATCAAAACATAATGAAATTTAATAAAGAAACATTTGAAATAATAATTTTTGCCAGAGCTGGGCAGGGTGGTAAGAGTATAGCAGAGTCTTTGGCACAAGCTGCCGTAAGTGAGGGTAAATTTGTTCAAGCATTTTCTTTTTATGGACCGCAAAGAAGTGGGGCACCGACTAAGGCTTTTGTGAAGATTTCCTCAAGCCCGATCAGGAACCATGAACCGATTATTGATCCAGATGTGGTGGTGGTATTGGACGATGCTTTAATTGAAACTCAGGATGTGGGAAAAAATATTACAGAAAACGAGTCTGTTATTGTTAATACTCGAAAAACTGAAGAAGAGATAAAGAAAATGATTAATAATTTCAGGGGAAATGTTAAAGCAATTGATGCTAATGGGATAGCGTTAGATGTGATAGGAATGATTCAGCCCAATGGAGTTATTTTGGGAAAAATAATCGGAGTAACAGAAATTGTTAGATTAGAAAGTGCGACAGAACAATTTAAAAATATTTTTGAGAAAAAGATTGGAAAAGAATTGACTCAGAAAAATGTGTTGGCAATTGAAAAGGGGTATGACTCTTTGTAGTCAGCTAGTTAATAATAAAATAGCTTTTTAGTTTTTGAATTAATTTTAGAAACTAAAAGATATAAGCTAAATAGCTAAAACCTAATAAACTAAAAAATATGGAAAAAGGAGCAATAATAAAACATGATATAAAAAAAGCGGCTAATACTGGAAGCTGGAGAAATTTTGCTCCAGAGGTTGATAGCGAAAAATGTGTGGGTTGTAATGCTTGTGTCAAGTTTTGTCCGGATGCTTGTATAATTCTTAAAGACAGGCAGGATGGAAAACCAACCAAATTATCAGAGATAGATTTAACTTTTTGTAAGGGTTGTGGGGTGTGTGCTCAAGTTTGTCCAGTAAAGGCAATTAAGATGAAATAGGGTTTATTGAGTAGTTAACGAATTAACGAGTTAACGGATTAGAAACATATTATTTTTTTCATCCAACTCGTTAATGTGTTAACTCGTTAATTCTTTAATAATGAATTAATTTATATATTATGATTAAAAATAATGATACAAAATACTAAATACAAAATACCAAATACTAAAAAAGTTGCTCTAACTGGTGGAGCAGCCTCTGCCGAGGCACTTCGTCAGATTAACCCATTTGTGATGCCGGTTTATCCGATTACACCACAAACGCCCATAATAGAGTCTTTTGCTAAATTTTGTGCGGATGGAAAAGCGGATACAGAAATTATTACTGTTGAATCAGAGCATAGCGCAATTTCTGCTGCCATCGGATCACAAGCCGCCGGAGTACGAACTGTAACAGCGACTAGTTCCCAGGGTTTGGCTTTGATGAATGAAATTCTTTATATTGCCAGTGGGATGCGTTTGCCTATTGTGATGCTGATATCAGCTCGAGCATTGAGTGCACCTCTAAATATCCATGGTGATCATAGTGATGTGATGGGGGCAAGAGACACTGGTTGGATACAATTGTTTTCTGAGTCAGTTCAGGAGGTTTATGATAATACAATTATTGGGACGAGATTGGCAGAAAAATCAGAGTTGCCGATAATGGTGGTAATGGATGGATTTACTACTTCACATAATGTGGAAAATTTGGAGTTATTATCAGATGAGATAGTGAAGGAGTTTGTCGGAGAATATAAAAATGAAAATGCATTACTTGACGTCGAAAATCCAGTTTCCTATGGTCCAGTGGCTCTGTCTAATTCATATTTTGAATTCAAACTTGATCAAGAGGAAGCAATGAATAAGGTTGTGGAAAATTATCTTGAAGTAGTGAATGATTTCAAGAAAGTTTCTGGCAGAGAATATGATTTAATTGAAGCGTATGGAGTTGAAGATGCGGATAGCGTTATTGTTGTTATGGGTGCTACTGCTGGGACAATTAAAGATGCGGTAGATAATTTGAGAAAAGAGGGTAAAAAAGTCGGTTTGATAAAGATAAAATTATTTAGACCATTTCCTTATGAAGCTGTAGCTAAGGCTTTTAAAAATGTAAAAAGTGTGGCTGTTTTGGACAAGGCAATTTCTTCAGGCTCAATGCCAGCGCTAAGTACTGAAATTATAAACACTATTTATAAAAATAAATTAGAAATAAATGTTAATAGCTATGTTTATGGTTTGGGCGGACGGGATATTTTTATTAAAGATATAGAGGGAGTTTTTGAGGAATTATTGAGTGAGGAGTTTAATAAAGAAGTTAAATACATAAAATAAATTATTGCTTAATGTCAAAATCTCAATATCCAATGTCAAATAAAATTTCAAATGACAAAATGGTTTAAAAATATGCTTTTATGTCATTTTGACTCGTCTCGCTAAATCTGCCTGCCGGTAGGCAGGGCTACTGCGAAGCGGGCCGAATAAATATTTGTACTCGAATATTTAGAAGTGGAGAAATATCAAATAATGGTAAAATTAATTACAAAATAATTATCAAAAAATTATGGAAATAAATGCACTATTAGAAAAATCAAAAAATATTTGGGGTGATGAAAGATTAAGCTTAGCTCAAATAATTATTAGAATGGGAAAAGTTTTTGGAGATATTTGCCGTTGGGAGAGAAATGTGGAGAAGGATAAAGAAACTCATAATGATTATGAATTAAAAAAAGAATTAGGGAATATGATTTTTAGTAATATTAGATGGTGTGATGATCTGGGTTATGATCCTCAGGAGTGCATAAAAATAGCGATTGATTGTCAGGAGAGATTTGTAAAAGAAAATAATAAATAAATGTCAAAATCCCAATATCCAATGTCAAATAAAATCTAAAATGATAAAAAATATGACTTAATTGAAAGAACCTCTGTATTCGGAGAAGAAGTGATAGGTTTTTTAAAAGTTATTTCTAAAAATGAAATAACTAAACCTTTAATTAGTCAATGTATAAGAAGTGCAACTAGTATTGGAGCTAATTATATGGAAGCAGATTGTGCTGAATCAAAGAAAGATTTTAGACATAAGATAGCCATATGCAAGAAAGAATCAAAAGAAACTATGCATTGGATGAGGATAATTGCCAGAGGAGCATCAGAAGAAAAAGTAAATTGCCGAATTTTATGGAAAGAAGCTCAAGAATTAACCTTTATATTTTCGGCTATAATAAATAAGGCGGACTTAAATAATAACAAAACTAAATAATAAAACTATCTTTCATTTGTCATTTAGGATTTTAATATTTATTTGACATTGGAAATTGGAAATTAGGATTTATAATAATATTATGAACGAACAATTAACTAAAAAATACGCTCCTGGTGGAGACACCTGTGCTGGTTGTGGAATTCCAGCTATTGTAAGGAGTGTTCTTGATGAGGCTAGTGATCCAGTGGTAGTGATTAATGCTACAGGATGCCTGGAGGTAACCTCTACAATTTATCCTTATACGGCTTGGAAAGTTCCTTATATTCATAATGCTTTTGAAAATGCAGCTGCCACAGCAGCGGGAATAGAAACAGCTTATCGAGCAATGAAAAAAAGAGGCTTAATAGATAAGAAGATAAAATTTGTAGTTTTTGGTGGGGATGGTGGAACTTTTGATATTGGTTTGCAAGCTTTGTCTGGAATGTTGGAACGGGGGCATGATGTTTTATATGTAGCTTATGATAACGAAGGTTATATGAATACTGGGGGGCAAAGATCGGGAGCTACTCCTATTGGAGCTAGCATGGAAACTACTCCTTCTGGTAAAAAATCATATGGCAACATAAATTCGAGAAAAAATATAATGCAAATTGTAGCAGGGCATGACGTAGCTTATCTGGCTCAAGCTAGTGTGGCCTATATAGAGGATTTAAGAAAAAAGGCTAAGAAGGCTTTGGAAACAGAGGGGGCATCATTTTTATTGGTTTTTCAGCCTTGTAACAATGTTTGGAAATTTCCAATATCTGATTATGTTAAAGTAGCCAAATTAGCTACTGAAACAAATTATTGGCCACTTTATGAAATTGAAAATGGAGAATATAAATTGAATTTAAAAATAGAAAATCCCAAGAATATAGAAGAATATTTAAAAACTCAAAAAAGATTTAGGCATTTATTTTCTCTAGGTAATGAGGATGTTTTAAAGAATATTCAGGAAAGGGTGAATGAATCTTGGCGAAAGATTATATTAAAATGTGAAAAAAATATTTGATTCTAAATTTAAATTTGAAAATGGGTCAAGAGTAATGCCTGAGCTTTGTCTACTCAAGATGATTTAATGAGCCACCTGTCGGAAACGAACCCCTGCCTGCCGGCAGGCAGGGATGACCTACAAGTGGAGTTTATCAGCCTTTGGCTGAAGTGTGTTGCCCCGCCTGCCTACGCCTGAGCCTACAATCGGACTTGAACCGATAACCTACGGTTTACGATACCGTTGCTCTACCAATTGAGCTATATAGGCTTAGGCGATGGCGGGCAGGTCTACCAACTGAGCTAAGGTGGCATGGGAACAGATATTATTGTAATATAAAATCAATTAAGTTTCAAATAATAATTTAATAATCCACTTCCGTCAGTTGACGGAGGGAAAAATATGGAAGTAATTATAATAGTATTAGTTTTTATTGTGTTGATTTCAGTTAAACAAATTAATCAATATGAAAGAGGAGTCAAATTTACTATTGGAAAATATACTGGGATTATGGAGCCAGGATGGAGAATTGTGCTTCCAGTTTTTCAGAGTTATCAAAAAGTAGATATGCGAATAAAGGCAGTTGATGTACCTGATCAAGAAGCGATTACTAAGGATAATATTTCAGTTAAGGTAAACGCCGTTATTTACTATAAAATTAAGGATGCAGACAAGGCGATTATTGAGGTGGAAAACTTTTTTTATGCTGTGAGTCAGTTAGCACAAACTACAATGCGAAACGTAGTGGGCGAAGTTAATTTAGACGAGCTACTTTCTAATCGAGATACGATCGCTGAGAAAATTAGGGGTATTGTAGATGCTGCAACTGATGCTTGGGGAGTTGAAGTGCAATCCGTAGAGCTGAAGGACGTTAATCTTCCCGAGGAAATGAAAAGAGTAATTGGTAAGCAAGCTGAGGCAGAAAGAGAAAAGAGGTCAGTAATAATAAAAGCTGAAGGTGAGGTAATTGCCGCAGAAAATTTAGCTAAAGCAGCTGCCACACTTTCTGGTTCTGATGGTGCATTGCACCTCAGAACCCTTAATACTATAAATGATGTTAGTTCGGATCAATCCAATACGATTGTATTTGCTATTCCTATAGAAGTTTTAAGAGCTTTAGAAGGTATGAACAGAAAAAAATAGTAACTGCGATTTTTTTAATATGGTGTTATTTGATTTTTGTGGTATAATAAAACAAATTAAAATACTAAAATAAAAAAATGAAAAGTAGAAAAATTTTTCTTGTGGCATTTGTAATAATGCTATTGTGCGCGTTTAAATTTTTTCCCGTTAGTTTAGTTGCTGATGCTATGGCGCAAGGTAGTGAAGCCAAAGAGAGTGATATAAGTTTGTCGGATAAGAAGGTTTTAGTAGCTACGGTAAATATATATGATTCTAAAATAATATCACAAGAAAATAATAATTTAAAACTTTCATTTGATTTATCAAATCGAGAATATGTCCAGCCGGATATTAGATATTTGGTTCAGTTAATAAAAGAAGATGAAAATGGAGCGCAGCTCTTGGTTGATGAAATGGTCTATACAGAGGTAATAAGTTTGGGTGAGAATCAAATAATTAAAAAAGAAATTGAATACACTGCTCCTGATTTTATAAGTGGAGAATATCAAATTTATGTGGTCGCTAAGAATCAAAACGGACTTCCTTTGGCTTTATCTAATGTTGGAAAAGTAGAGTTAGCTGGAAGTAATAATTTTGTTGAAATCTTGTATGATACTTGCTATGTGAGAATAAATGGGGATGAAACTGCAAAATATTCAGCTGCACAAGGGGTTGATATAAAGAGCAATGAAAGTTTGGTAGCTTTTTGTGAGGTCATCAATAGAACTAGTGGTGATATTAAATTATCACCAGAAATAAAAACTTTCTGGAGATCAAGCTCTGGCCCAGAGATTGATATTAAAAATAATCAGAACCTAGATTATTCTTTGCTAAATAATGAAAGAAAGGAACTTTCTTTTGAATTACCAAAACCTAGTAATCCTCAAGCTTATGATGCTAAATTAAAGTTAAAAAATTTAGAGGGAGAAATTGTTTCCAATGAAGCTAATTTTCATTATGTTTTAAGGGGACAAAGTGCTACAATTCAGAATTTTATCTTAGATAAAGAGTCTTATCAGGAAGGTGATAATGTTAAGGCTTCTATTTTTTGGTCTAAATCAGCTGATGGATTTGTGGGATCAAGATTCGATTCTTCGGAATTGGAAAATTATTTTGTTGAAGTTTCAATGCTTAATGAAAAAAATAAAAATTGCACAGATGAATTTAAAAACGAATTAGATAAAAGTAAGATTGAATCACGATTAAATTTTTTTATAAAAAGAGAATGTGTTAATCCAACGGTATTAGTTAGCATTCAGGATAAAGATGGCAATGTTTTGGATAGTAAAGAATATAGAATTGGAAGTAGCAACTATTCCAATAGTAGCAATCAAGGTAGTAAATCATTTATTTTTTATGGAGTTATTTTTATTATCATCTTGACTTTAATTGGTTGGCTATTTATATTGTCAAATAAAAAGAATGCTAAGAAGATAGTCTTATTCTTCATTTCTTGCTCTTTTGCTTCAATGTTAATGATAGCAAATAAAGTCTCTGCAGATGTTTTTATGGGTTCTTACAAGGTGTCTCCACAATTTAGTTCAAATTTTCATGAGCTAGAATATACTTTAACAGCTAATCCTAGCAAACTAAATTACTATGCTTCTGAGGGTATGAGTGGAACAATGATTATAAATCAATTGAGTTGTCTGAATTCATTGACTGATTATAATATGATAATAAATCTTAGGGATGGGCACTCTTCTGTTGCAACGAGAGGCATTAGTACTGGAAATGGAGTGGCCTATAGTCACTCTTCGTGGTCAAATGCACCTTCAGTTGTCGGTTCATATGATGCAAAGTTTACCTTTAAAGATAATAGATGTTTTAGCAACTCAGGTGGTTGTCTGAGTGCAATTTCTAGCTATGGAAGTACTTACTTCAATAATGAATTATATTCATCTAATTTAAATAGTTATTTTAATAGTACTGAATTTCAAGGTAGAAATGATTGGACAGATGCACAAACTAGGCAATATTGCATAGATACTTCGGGTTCTCTTTATAATCATTATATTCAGTATGGTAAAGTACAAGGAGTTTCTCCTTGCAAAATGAATTGTAATAGTTCAGCTCAAAATTTTGATGATGCCAATCATAAGTGGCCAGTCGCATATAATGTTAACTCTCCCGGAATTGGACAATGTGGATCGAGAAATGGCATTGTTTACCCATTAAATATGCTTAATTGGCCAGGTTATATGTCGACTGGTTTTTGCGATAAAGGAGATTTGAGTCCGGTTTATCCAATCTTTCCGACTCCTGGAAATTCAGTGAGTTGGACCTGCACAGGAGCTGGGGGAGGTTCTGTGGCTAATTGTTCAGCTAGCAGGGATCAACTTGGCTCGTCAGTCCCGACTCTTAATTTTTGGGCAACTCCAAATCCTGTTTTGCAGTACAACTCATTTGATTTAAAGTGGGAAGCTACGGGAGTGGAATATTGCAAGCCGACTTCTTATACCTATTATTATCCTGCCGGAAATTTGCCAATAGTTGGTTCAAGTACTGTTAGTAGTCATGATTATGCTAAATATTTTGGAATGAAATGTTATACATCCACCGGTTCATTTATAGAAAAGGAAGTTTATGTGGGAATTACTTATCCTGATGTAGATGGAGAATGCGGCAGTAATATAAATAACGGTCTTCCTTATTCATCCTCCATTACCGCTTGGCCTAGTAATTCAAATGTAGCCTTTTGTGGAAAGGGTAATTCATCACCATCATCAAGCATTATTCAGTTTCCACCACAGGGAGTAGTGGTAAGCTGGAGATGCATTGGAACTGGCGCAGGATCATCTACTGACTGTTTAGCTACTAGAGTTTTATCTAATCCTGAAATTAATTTTTGGGCTGATTCGACTCCATTAGTTTATTTAAATGATGGTTTTGATGTACAAAATGAAAAATCTGTTAAATTAAATTGGGATATAATTAATTCTGGAGACGCTTGCTCTTGTGGCTATGGATGTTCTTGTACATTGTACGATAAGGATAATAATATTGTAGCAGAGAAGCCTTATAATGCCGCAGATTCATCCTATGTGAATGTTGGAATGGGTAGTAACGAATTTAAATTAGTGTGTGTTAATCAAAATTTAGTTGAATCGACAGCTGTAATCTCCTTAACTGGAACATGTTTAGAAACTAATTGGGACATAGATGATGGTTGCAGTGTTGCTTGTGGAGGGGGTGAGCTTTATAAGCGTAGGATAAAAACTGACTGTGATTTAGAAAAGATAAAAATTGGTGACTGTAATCCGGAGTCATGTCCAGTAAAGGCTGAAATTAGAGAGGTGAAGCCTTAAAAAAATGAAATAAAATTAAAAAATGCTCATTAATTCACAATGAGCATTTTTTAATAAAAAAATAATTAGTGAGTGTATGCAAGTATTTTGTTTTTTTATTAAATATGTTATAATTGAAATGATTTAAAAAACTTTTTATTATTGATAAAAAACTAAAATAAAAAATAGTTATGTTTAACTTTCCAACTCTTAATAAGAATTATTCACTAGGAATTGATTTTGGAACTTTTTCTATAAAAGTAGTAGAGCTCGAGCGTAAAAATGGAAGTATACATCTTTCTAATTATGGCTGGATAGAAATTCCAAAAAAAGGTAATATTGGAGAATTTGATTCTCGCGTTGTGGTTGATGATAATGAAAAAACAATCAATGTTTTAAAGAAAATTTGTAGTGAGCTGGATATAAAAAGCAAAGAAGCTTCTATATCTATGGGTAGTTATAAGGGACTCTCAGCCCTGATAAATATCAATAAAACTGAAGATAGTAATCTGGATGAGATTATTAGATTTGAAGCTGGAAAGTACATCCCAGTTTCGTTGGATGGTGTTTATTTGAGTTCGGATATAGTTTCCAGTTCGGAAGAAAACTTGGATGGTAAGAGTAAGAAAAAAATGCTATTCTCAAATAAGGAA
>Ga0209467_1000990_pt1 | contig 28638 bp, 25 predicted proteins | sample Higcelwee11metaG_FD_187175 | JGI IMG/M metagenome (GOLD analysis project Ga0209467, IMG submission 187175) | Freshwater pond sediment microbial communities from the University of Edinburgh, under environmental carbon perturbations - High... | ecosystem: Environmental > Aquatic > Freshwater >... | reverse complement strand
TAAGCAACCCATTCAGATATGCAGGTTATCAGTATGATGAGGAAACCGGGATATATTACCTTAATGCAAGGTACTACGATCCTAAGATAGCGAGGTTCCTGACTGAGGATACCTATTCGGGAAGTATTGCAGATCCGTTGAGTTTGAACCTGTATACGTATTGCCATAATGAACCTGTGATGTATACTGATCCGACTGGACATTGGGATCAATGGGAGGAAGACTATGATAGGGGTGATTTTGATCATGATGGCATAGTTGATAGTGAGGAAGCAGCTGATGATGGTGATTATGACGATGATGGAACGCCGGATTGGACTGACTCGGATTCCGATGATTATATGAATCCAAATGCACCAGGTTATGGTAGTGATTTTGGTGACGATGACGATGATGACGACCATGGAGGCAATAATAGTGGAGCTGCAAGTTCAGGGGCAAGTACTGTTTACAATCCAAATGCAGCGAATACAACCTCTTTAGGAGTTTCTCCGTTGGCTCAACTACCAACAGTTTTTAACCCTCGCAAAAGTACAAATAATATTAATGTATTAGTTGGAAGTACACAAATCGGTAATGCTGTTTCGATTAATGGCAGTACCTATGCTAACGCTGAACAACTAGCGTCATCACTAGGATACAGTATTAGTAAAACAAATGATGGATTTATCGTCCTAAGGTATGGGAACTATTCTTACTCTTCAAATGTAAAACAAGACGGAAATTTTGTTATTCGTGTAAGAGATGTAGTAGGTGGCAGAGGATTTGAGGATACGTTAAGTTGGTGGAATGATGATGGAGGCTTAAATGTTGTCGTACAACCAGATATGAAATATGCGCCAATAAAAGTTATAAGAACAGGTGACAATGTTTCTATTACTTCGTTTATTGCCTTTAAAGGCGATGTGAGTAGTAATCCCACCGGAGAAAAATATACGTATGCTGAATTCGCTGCTCAAGGTATTGAGGACTTATGGAAAGGGACATATAATATAAATGGGAAAAATGTGAATATAAATGCAAAAGTTTATAGCTATAGCTACAGTCCTAATCACTCATTAAATAGTGTTATAACCACTAACAACCAAAAGTTCTTACAAGTAGAAATAAATAATAAGACTGGCCGTTCGTTCGAAAGCACTTCAAATTGGCCACTTGGAATAGACTTTTGGAGCGATTGGTCAATAAAAAATCCAGGACACGCAGAGCTATATACGAGCATAAGATATTCAAATGTTACTTATGCAAGGCCAACAGATAGCAGTCCATATTCTGGTGGAGAATTCAAGAATCTTATGGCACATGAGTTTGGACACGCTTTAGGAATTGGTGATGCTTATGGTGAAAAAGGATACAGAAAAGCAGCACCATCATGGGCGGCTCCCGCTAACGATTTAATGAGAGTTAACGGGGGAATAGTGTCTAATGTAGACATTGAAATGGTTCTAAATGCTTTTATGAAAAACCAATGGCAAACTTTCCCTGAAGGAAATACCTATTAGGTCAGATGTACCGAAAGAAGCTAAGGCTAATTTCATTTTCTCAAACAAAATCGAGTTAAGGAGGCACATTATGCTCGTATTGTCCTATATATTTCTATTTATAGCATCCTTGCTAATGGCTTGGTTACTCTCAATATCACAAATAGGCCCAAATTGGGAAATACCTATTAAAATTATTCAAAAAGGCAATTTTGCTTTAGTGTTTTCTACGCTATTTTTAGTTCTTTCGTTGATATTTTCATTGATTTCTAAGAGTAAATTTATAAAGCTAGGGAATGGAACAAAATACACTTTCATTATATGGCTGGTAGTGGTTACCATCATTTTGATATTTGGTTGGAGTAAACTAATTTATCAAATGCCAGCAATATCACAGGGGCTTTCATTGCTCATTAGCAATTTATTTTATCCGGGAATTATAGTCTCAATAATCCTTTTGGGTTTGTTAATATTTATGAGTAGAAAGGCCTGAACCTTATGTTCCAGAATTGATAGTGTCAGGTACAGAAGATATTAGGTTATTTACAAAAGAAGACGGCTATCCGACAATGGTAGCTGTCTTTCTTTATGTAGCCTTATAAAATCACTCCATCAGCTTGAACCTCAAAATTCTCCCACTGCATATCAAGCCCTATAAAATAGCCCATATTAGGCATATCAGTTACTATATGCTTTAGATCATGTGCGAAAGTCTGATATTGGGTTTCATAGCTGAGATTCCCATTTAGTGCAAGGCAATAATTGTCTTTCATGCTGTAATAAGCAAAGCAGTAAATGTTGCTGCTAAGATTGAATACGATAGAAATATTTGTATTAAAAGCGTTAATGACATTATAAAAGGGTGTTGATTTAGAAAGCAATAATTTGGTAAGTAGTGATTCTAGAAATGTTAGCGTCTGCTTTTCCTACAGTATTTTCATACGATGTACACGGAAGGCTTTTAAGCAAAGAAATAGGGTCGGCGAAAATACCATATACCTACGATAATAACGGCAACCAGCTCACTATAACAGATAGTACAGGCACAACCGCAAGAACCTATGATGCGGAGAACAGGGTGCTTACCAAAACTGTACCGGATATTGGAACAATAACCTATCAGTATGATATACTGGAGGCAGACGGGTGTTATTCCGAAATATCGGAAGACCCTAAGAATAACGTAACCAAAAAGATTTATGATAAAGTTGGAAGGCTTATGGAAGTCATCGAAGAAAACAGCTCTACAGCTTTTGAGTATTGTGCAAACGGAAGTAAAAATACCGTAATATATCCTGACGGCTCAAGGGAAGATTATACATATTACAAGGATAACCTGTTAAAGACGCTTGTGAATACAAAAGGGGACGGTACTGTACTTGACTCATACAGCTATACCTATGACGGAGCGCATAACCAGACTTCAAAGACTGATAATAAGGGCTTGACCAGGTATGAGTATGACAGCCTGAACAGGCTGTATAAGGTTACTGAACCAAACGGTAAGGAAACTTCGTATCTGTATGATAAAGCAGGAAACAGAACTCAGGAAACAGTACTGCAAAATAACAGCAGCAAAACGACTGTGTATAGCTATAACGAGCAGAACAGACTTACGGATACGGTTACCAGGAGTGGATATGCAACAGAAAAGACCAGATATGAATATGACAATAACGGCAATACCCTGATAAAAGTAAAGGAGACAACAAAGCCTGTAGACCCTGAAATATCGGGAGACTTCACCTTTGAAAAAGCTGGGACAAGTACCTCAAGGGAAGTATCCTTCATGGATTACGATGTCTGGAACCAGATGATTAAGACTATTCAGGGAGATAAGACGATAAGGTACAGATATAACGGAGAAGGCTACAGGGTAGAAAAATCGGTAAATGATACTACCACAAAATATATGTACGAAGCTGACAAAGTTATACTAGAAGTGGACGGACAAGGAAGTGAGACTGCCAAGAATACATATGGCACCGGCATCTTATCAAGAGCAGCAGGGAATGATACAGCCTACTACATGTATAACGGACACGGTGATGTTACTGCACTGCTTAATTCGACAGGCTCCGTATTGACAACCTACTATTATGATGCATTCGGAAATCTTTTGGAGACAACCGGAGAAGCAAGCAACCCATTCAGATACGCAGGGTATCAGTATGATGAGGAAACCGGGGTGTATTACCTTAACGCAAGGTACTACGACCCGAAGATTGCAAGATTCCTGACGGAGGATACTTATAGGGGAGACCCGAATGATCCGCTTAGCTTGAATTTGTACACATATTGTAATAGTGAGCCTATGATGTATACTGATCCGAGTGGGCATTCACTCTTATCTTTAATAGGGGTTGGGATAGGAATCGGAGCTGTGGTGGGAATAATTTCAGATATAATATCGGGTTCATCTGGTAATTCGGGTAGTGGGAGCAACGATGATGATGACGATGATGATAACGGAGGAAGTGGAAGCAACTCGAATAATAATACTGGAGGAAACCATAACAACAAGCCTAAAACTGAGAATGTGAATGGTAAAGGTGGGAATATTTTATCTAATATAGCAGATGTTATACTGGAAAAGGTTGAGAGTTTGAAATCGTTAGTAAAATATAAGGATACAGATAGCGTAACTTCATTAGGGGGCAATAAACAAGTAGACGGCATATTCTTTGCATGTGCAGGTAACCTTTCTGGGATATTATATAATGGGAAGGGTAATTCTCCAACACTTAATAGCTATACTAAGTACACTAAAGGAATGCAGCTAGAGGGGGTGTATTCATATGAGGGGACGGATAAACCTGAGGTACTAGTAGTAATAGCAGCAGGAATAAATACTAATAGGGCAGATAACTTGTTTGGTGACTTCAAGACAGAGATTGAAAGCAGATACAATGAACAAGGGATGGCTGTAAGGTTTGTAGAAGTTTATCCGCTAAAAGAAGTAAAAGACACAAATGCACTATCCCAAATAGTAGATGTAGGAGTAAACTTTAGTAAAATGATTGACGTAACAGGACAAGCAGTTGTTGATGCGGTAAAGCAGAACAATGAAAATGTGGTTAAGACAATCATAATTGGTCATAGCGGGGGTGGTGTAGCTGTTGGTGATGCAATAAGATTAGCAGGAGAACAAGGTGTAAGTGTAGATAAAGCAATCCAAATCGGTGCCCCTTCAGCAGGAGTTGACCCCAAGTATGTAGATAAAGTGTTACGTGTTGAGGCTAAAAGTGATACTGTTGCTAATATCGTACAGAGTCCTGGTGGATATGGTCCGATGGGAGTTGGAAAACCAGAGATAAGAAAAGTTAATATAAATGTTGAAGGACAGCCTTTTGGAGGGCATTCAGCATATTTTAACAGCAGGTTAATAAATTCACAAGGAGTGAACAATGTTACTACAACAGTTGATGCAATGTGGGACAAAATAAAATGATTAAGATGGTGAATGATATGTCAAGAAATATTTCTGACTTTTTAACCTCTAATAAGATTGTAAGAACAGTCTTAATTATAATAATATGCATTTTACTGCTATCGGCTTTCTTGCTTAGAAGCGAAATCAGCAACTTCCTTTTGAAGTTTGAGAGCTACACTAACAAAGATGTGCAGGTTACAAAAGATATATTAATGCGTGATATTGTTATCATTAAGGCTAAAGAAGGGGTTCAAGGGCAGGTGGTATTGCTAAAAAACGATAACAAAGACCTACATAAACTTGAAGATGAATTATTTCTAGACAAAAACAAGGGAATAACAGACGGTAAGATAATTCATGTTGCTATAAATAACAGAATGTTTACCAATGCACAGCAACCTGTTGAGATTCGATTCATGGTGAGAATGATGCTATATTTAAGGGAAAGAGAAACAGCAGCTGATGTAGGCAATGTTGTTGGTATTGCAGGCGGATTTAATAGGAATGCAATTGAACGGTTTGAAGGTAGCCAATTAATAAAAATGAGTGTCGAAGAATTTGAAGAATTATACAATGAAATAGATATTTCAGGATTTGACACAGAAAAACAAATTGACGCTCTAACAGATTTGTGGATAAATAAGACTGGGTATTGGAGGAGGGGTCTATTCGGGAAAGAGGAAAGTAACTACAAATAGTAGTAAAGTTCATAATAAATGAATACAAGTAAAGGGAGTAGAAAATTTTCTCGCAACATAAAAATGTTGAAACTTACTGCAATTCTTAGTGCACCGGGAAAACGAAGTTAAATTCCTTTGCTTGGAATAGGCCGAGACAACTTCAGAACTAATAAAATGACTACAGAATTCTAATTCTGCAGCCAGCTTAAACCTGAGCGTAGCGTCAGTAGCGAAAGTAGCAGAAGAAGTACAACTGAACACCTAAAACACAGGGTCAACGGAGAAAATTCTGTTGGCTCTTTCTTGTTCGCGCGGCATGCGCGCGAGCTTGACGGTGAAAGTCCACTGTGGGGGTTGGTAGCACGTAAGTAGTTAACTGCTTACATTACTAAGATAGGAATTTGACGGTTTTTATTGAGTACTTCATTCAGACTATTTTTACACATGAAAACAAGGCTGTCAAGCGCTATTTCTCGGCAGCCTTGTCTTTGAGTTTATCTAATGTCGCTTGGAGAAATCCGGTCTTCAAAGAATACCATAAACTGGTCTAGGATTTGAATTATCCTCATAATCCTATAAGGTATGAACGCTTTTCTTTGTCCATCTTTTCTATTACATATCTCAGAGAAACTCTTGGCATATTTTTGTGATTTTCAATTAAGTAATTACTTACTATTTCTTCATTTACTTGCGAAAGCGACTTAAGCATCCAGCCATATCCTTTGAGTACTAATTCATTTTTATCAATCAGTAGCCTATTTGCAATTTCAAATGGCATTAAATCATCATAATCATTCAGTAATATCGATGGAATAAGAATAACTGCAGATGCTCTTCTTACCCAAAAGTCATCACAATCTCCCCAACCACGTACATATTTTTTTAACCAGGAATAAAAAATAGAATATGTATCCTTATTATATTGTTTGCTTACCCTATTAGCCCAATCAAAAGCAATAACTCCCAGTTCCCAGTTACTTCAATAATATCTCTATCTATATAAATCGCACTAAGAAGACTACATAAATGGTTGCGATTTATAACATAAATGTAAATATTTCGTACTATTGAACTTTAATGTAATGAATTAGTACGAAACATCTAGGTCTATTAATTGAAAATAGTAATATAGCATTGCAATATTTCTACCTATCTATAATTTTACCAAATACTTTGATTTTTACTATATTATAGGCTACAATTATATTGATACATATGTAAAAAAAGCAAATCAAATCCAAATGCTATTTTCCGGTATTAATTTGTCTGAGGGGTGAAGACATGAATAAAGTTTATAAACCATTAATTATACTTTTTATAATGGCAATAATTATTGCTGTCGTGTCTGGATCCTTGAAAGGAACAACCAGTAGCAAAGGACAATTTAGTAATTATACAAAGCCTTACAATATAGAAAAAAAGCTTGTGATAGGCCGTGCTAACGACTCAGTCAGCTTGGATCCGGCTTGTACGACGGAAATGGGCTCATTTAAAGTGACGGTTAATATATTGGAAACTTTGGTTAAGTGTGAAAACGAGGGAGGTCAAATAGTCCCCTGTCTGGCTGAAAGCTGGAAATCCAGCGAGGATGGATTGACTTGGGTGTTTAAGCTCAGACAGGGAGTATTGTTTCATGACAATACTCCTTTCAATGCGCAGGCAGTGGTTTTTAATTTTCAGCGTTGGATGGATGTTGAGAACTCATACCATAAAGGTTCATTCAGTTACTGGAACTATATTTTTGGCGGTTTCCCAGGGTTTGTAAAGAGTGTGGAAGCATTGACAGATTACTCAATACAAATAAAATTAAACAAGCCGTATGCACCGTTTTTAAATGCATTGGCTATGCCGGCATTCGGTATAGCAAGCCCTGAAGCTATAAAGAAGTATGGAGGAGATTTATGGGAGCATCCGGTTGGGACAGGCCCCTTCATTTTTAATAACTGGGAGAAAAACAAAAGCGTTGTTCTCGTACGTAATGACAAGTACTGGAATGGTGCTGCAAAGGTTGGCAAAGTAGAATTCAGGGTTATTCCGGAAAGTAAAGACAGATTGGAGGAACTAATGCAGGGTTCTATTCATATTGCTGATTACCTTAGTCCGGAGGATGTGGATGATATCAAACATGATCCAAATTTGTACTGGTATCTGAGGCCAAGCTTTAATATAGGATATCTGGCTATGAATAATGAAAAATTCCCATTCAATAAACGTGAGGTGAGAGTAGCAATAAACTATGCAATAAACAAGGAAAAGCTTATTAATGATGTATTTGGTAATTTGGCTAAACCTGCAACGACCTATATTCCATCTTCTCTATGGGGCTATAACGAAAACCTGGAACCTTATGAATATGACCCTGAAAAATCAAGGCAGCTTCTTTCGGAAGCGGGGTTTCCTGATGGCTTCAAAACCACATTATGGGTGATGGATGCAGCACGTGACTACTTTCCAAAGCCTTTGCAGGCAGCAGAGTTTATTAAAGAAAATTTGAAACAAGTTAACATTCATGCAGAAATCAAGGTATTCAACTGGAAAGAATATCAGATAAGGATGAAAAACGGGGAACACGAAATAGCTCTTATTGGTTGGACAGGTGATTATGCTGATCCGGATAATTTTTTATACACTATGCTTGCTTCTGAAAATGCAAAGCCTGGATTAGTTGGCAACTACTCTTTCTACAAAAGTAAAGAGGTCGATCAACTGCTGGCACAAGCGAGGCAAACTACAAATATAGTTTTTCGCAGGAGCTTATACAGAAGTTTGCAGGAGATCGTAAATTATGATGCTCCTTCAGTGCCTCTGGTACACACTATGCCGGTATTGGCATCACGATTGTCTGTGAAAGGATATATACCCAGTATGACAGGTATTGAGTCACTGGAGAATGTAGATCTTGATTTAGAATAATGAAAGGGTTGAGAATTCAAGAGATGAAAAAAAAACTTCTTAGAGTTGCACTTCTGGCAATCCTTTTAGTCTTGATAATAATAGTAAACATGCCGTTTGAAGATAGAAATAAAACAAAAATCTTCACACTTCCAAGTCTGCCCCGCCCGATAGCAAAGACACCTGCTGTTATCACTTCTGCCGGACAAAGCACTGATTCATATATCGTTTACGATATATCAAATCAGTTAATGATCCGGAGCTACTTTATGCCCCAGGCAAAAGATGTGGATTTGAAGGATATTAATACTATAGTGTTTGTTGTGGGCTATAGTTCCTTAGGCTCAAAGCTTCAGAACATAAGCTACGAAGAAGAAAAAATGCGTGTTGAGAAGCTTCTTGAAAAAGCGAAGGATAATAAGTTGACAGTTCTGACTGTTGTTATAGGTGGAGAGAAGCTTAACAATAAGACTGAACAGCTCCTAAGGCTTATATGCACCAGGACAGATTATCTGATAGGCCTGCGGAAATCAAGCAAAGAGAGCATTCTGATTGAATTGACAAGAGATTACGATATACCCCTGACTTTAGTTTCCGGGGTATGTGATATTTCAGAACCTTTTGCTTCGGCTTTCCGGTGATTAATAACCATTTTATATTAACAAACAAAATGGAAGAGGTCGAATTATGACGATTGATGAAATAAAAATAAGTGAAATTAAGTATCTTAAGCTGTTTTTGACTTCCGGCCTTTTACTTATCTTTTTAAGTTTTCTCTTTCCTATTTTTACGCAGGAAATATGGTTTAATATAATAAAAAAGATACGTGAAGCTATTAATACAGGAGACAGCGGGCATCTTATACTTGCATCGGCCGAAATTAACTTTCTATATGCAATCCAAAGTGCGTTTATATTTATGGGAACTATGCTTGCGATTTTTCGTACCAAACTTTACTGCTGCTTAAAACCCTTTGATAAGTTTCTTGTATCCCTGACTGTAATCATTTTTCTGCATTGGGCAAACGCTCTGATATTTGAAATGCCGTGGGAGCCTTTATCAACAATATTGGCTCTTCTCATAGTATTGTTACTTTTTAATAAGCTATTTGGAGAAACTAATAGCTTTATTCAGGTTTTTATAGTTTCCATACAGGTTTTTTTTGCTTTTCATTGGCTTAATATCATGCCTCTTTTTTCGCCACACCGGTTTGGACAAAGCGATATATTGTGCAGCATTAAAATTGCCGGCATATATCTGAATGCTGCTACAGTTCTAAACTTTTCCGGGGTTGCATTTTTTCTGCCTTTTATTATATCGGCTTTTATCACTGCCACTCTTTTTATAATAAATTCACAAAACATCAATGTGATGAGGGACAATTACGAAAAAGAAAGAGAAATAAGGAATATGAGGGCAAAAGCTCTGGAAAACAGGGTATATCAAGAAGTAAAGTCTTTGGTGCATGACTTAAAAACACCCTTGGTAACGATAAGAGGCTTAAATTCCCTTATGCTTTCCGTAAATGACAGCAGTAAGCTGAAAGAATATGGACAGCGTATTGAAAGCTCAGTAACGAAAATGAGTGAAATGATATCCAGCTTTCTTTATGAGTCCTCACGTCAAAAACAGAAAACAACTGAGTTAATAAGCTATATAAGAGCACAGCTTCCATTGGAGGATGAAAAAATAAAATTTGAATTAAGTATGGAAGAAGATCTACCGGATATATATGTAAATAAAATCCGGATTGCAAGAGCAGTTATAAATATACTGGAAAATGCCATCCTTGTACCTTATAACCACCCTTATAAAATGATAAATATGGAAGTAAAAAAGGTAGAAAAAGGGATCAATATCATAATCACAGACAACGGTATAGGTATCAAGGAGTCAGATATTAAGCGGATATGGGAGGTAGGCTATTCGACAAACAATACATCAGGCTTGGGACTTCCATTTGCAAAAAGTGTCTTTGAGGACAACGAAGGAACAATAGAACTTCAAAGCCAGGTGGATGTGGGAACAACGGTGACTATTTTCCTGCCTTCCTTTGAATTCTGTGAAGAGTAAATATATAAGCATGTAAATATTGAGATTTGAGGTGGTTAAGTTGGAAAAAGTAAATATGCCTAAAATTGTAATAATAGACGATGAACCTGATATTCTTTATACGGTAAAAGAGATATGTCTGTATGCGGGCTGGAAAGCTGTTTCGGCGTCAAACGGCAAGCAGGGGTATGAACTGTGCAGCACTTATAAACCAAACCTGGCTATAGTAGATTACCACATGCCGGATTGGGACGGGTTGACTACGGTAAAAAAAATCCGGAAGTATGACAATGCAGTATCCATACTGGTATTGACTGTTGATGAAAGCCAGGAGACTGCTGAAAAATTCATTGCAGCAGGAGCAACTGATTTTGCCATAAAACCGATAAAATCACCAGATTTGATTTCCCGCATAAAAATTAACTTAAAAATCAATGAAATCCAAAAGAAGTTTATTGAAGAAAAGCAGCAACTTTGTCTCGATAAAGGAATAAGTTTTGCCACCTTAAGCATTATGTACGATTATTTTATTGAGAGGGGCGAGGGGCTTACTATAGATGATATAAGCAACGGCCTTAATCTGGCATATCAAACCGTACATAGATACGTGCAGTACCTGCTCGAAGAAAATAAAATAGAAACTGTTCCTATATATGGACAGATTGGCAGGCCTAAAAACAAATATAAGCTTCTCTAAAAAACTTTCAGAGAAATATGTTATAAAAATAGGAATAGTTTGATAATTCACGAAACTAGTAGTGATAGTGTGCTTTCTACAGTAGATATCAGATTAAATGCGGATAGTATTTTATATCCGGCAGTGAATATACATATAAGGATTAGCACATGGAAAGCATTGCTTTTCAGTCTAATAAATACTAATTTTGTGGAGGGGAAGAAATGAATAAAAAGGTATTAGCTCTTGTTTTAGCAGTTGTAATGGTTTTAAGCCTTACAGCATGTGCAAAACCGGCAGCTCCGGCTGCAGGAACAGGAACAGAACAAGCCGCTGCTCAGCCAGAGGCAAAGAAGTTTAAGATTGCTGTTTACACAGGAACAGTATCTCAGGGTGAAGAAGAATTCAGAGCAGCAGAAAAGATGGCAAAGAAGTATCCGGATATTGTTGTAACTCAGACATATCCAGATAACTTTACTAAGGAGCAGGAAACAGTTATAGCTAATGCATTAGCATTGGTATCGGATCCAGATGTAAAGGCATTAATAATGGTTCAGTCAGTTCCAGGTGCTTGTGCAGCTTTTGAAAAGGTTAAAGAAGTAAGACCGGATGTACTTATTATAGGTGGTGTACCTGGAGAAGACCCTGACATGATAGCTAAAAAGGCTGATATAGTACTGCAGGGCGACGAGCTTTCAATGGGTTATACAATTCCAGCACAGGCAAAGAAGCTTGGGGCTAAAACCTTTGTTCACTATTCGTTCCCAAGACACATGTCTTACCCGCTTCTTGCACAGAGAAGAGAAATAATGAAGGTTGAATGTGAAAAGCTCGGCATGAAATTTGTTGATGCTACAGCTCCAGACCCGACAGGGGATGCAGGTGTACCTGGTGCACAGCAGTTTATACTTGAAGATGTTCCAAGGAAAATAGCTGAGTATGGAAAAGATACAAACTTCTTTAGCACAAACTGTGCTATGCAGGAACCTCTTATCAAGTCAGTTCTTGATGGAGGAGCAATATATGCACAACAGTGCTGCCCAAGCCCATATCATGGTTATCCTACAGCTTTGGGGATAAGTGTTGATGGACACGAAGGCGATGTTAACTATTTGATAGAACAGATAAAAGCTAAGATAGCAGAAAAGGGTGGTACCGGAAGATTCTCAACTTGGCCTGTACCAATTAATATGATGTTTGTTGAAGCCGGCGTTGAATATGCAAAAGCTTGGTGTGAAGGCACAATAACAAGTAAGAATGATGTTGAAGCGCTAAAGAAGATTTGCTCGGAAGTAGCTAACGGAGCTGAAATGCAGTTTGTTACTTACACCGGTAAGGATAAAGACGGTAAAGATGTAAACTTTGACAATTTCCATATGATCCTTAGTGATTTCATAACATTCTAGTTAAGGTTGATAAGTTGATATAAGCAGCATAAGGTTGCCGATTAGCCGGCAACCTTATGCATGTAATAATACTTCCTGTAAGGAGGAATGCAAATGGACGGAAAGTACATACTTCAACTAAAAAATATAAGCAAGGAATATTTTGGCAATAAGGTTCTAAAAGAAGTAAATCTTAATGTCAAAGCAGGTGAAATACATGCACTGGTAGGTGAGAACGGTGCGGGAAAATCTACACTAATGAATATAATATTCGGTATGCCTGTAATACATAGCACAGGAGGGTATACCGGGAATATAATTTTCGATGGGCAAAAAGAAGAAATTAAATCTCCCAAGGATGCATTAACTTTGGGTATTGGTATGGTACACCAGGAGTTTATGCTTCTTCCGGGTTTTACAATAACAGAGAACATAAAGTTAAACAGAGAGATAACAAAACACAATGCCGTAAGCCGGATACTGGGTGAAAGCCTTAAATCCCTGGATATTGAAGAAATGAGAAAAGATTCACAGACAGCTCTTAAAAAACTCGGAATGACTGTCGATGATTGGTTACCGATTGCGGGACTGCCTGTAGGTTATATGCAATTTGTTGAGATAGCAAGGGAAATTGACAAGAAAAATATAAAACTGCTGGTATTTGACGAACCTACGGCGGTACTTGCAGAGAGTGAGGCCGATAAGCTTCTCGATGCGATGAGAAAACTTGCTTCAACCGGAATTGCAATACTTTTCATAACTCACAGACTTGACGAAGTACTTGCTGTTGCGGACAATATAACAATAATGCGTGATGGTGAACAAGTGAGCTGTATGAAGCGCGAAGATGCGACCCTTACCCAAATTGCACAGTTGATGGTGGGCAGGAAGGTAGAAAGAGTTGTTCATGAAGTCAGAGACATTAAAAAGAACGATGAGATAGCAATGACAATAAAAAAACTTACTGTAGATATGCCAGGAGAAGCTGTAAAGGGTATAGATCTTGAAATCAAAAAAGGTGAGATACTGGGAATCGGAGGACTTGCAGGGCAGGGCAAAATAGGTATTGCCAATGGTATTATGGGACTTTACAGGGCTTCCGGAGAAGTATATTCAGGTAGTGTCAGGCTGGAACTGAATAATCCCAGAAAAGCTATAGAAAATAAGCTTGCCTTTGTATCTGAGGATAGAAGAGGCGTTGGACTATTGCTTGATACTTCTATAGAAATGAATATAGCTATTACCAGTATGCAGATCCAGAACAAATTTCTTAAGAGTTTGCTTGGATTAAAAGCGTTTAGTTTGAAAGATGATAAAGAGATAAAAAATTGGGCATTAAAAATGATAAAGGATCTTGATATCAGATGCATGGGACCTGCACAGGTAACACGCAGACTTAGCGGTGGAAATCAGCAGAAGGTATGCATAGCAAGGGCTCTTACACTGGAACCTGAAATATTGTTTGTATCAGAGCCTACAAGGGGTATAGACATAGGTGCCAAAAAGCTTGTATTGGATTTATTGGTAAAGCTGAATAAAGAACTCGGCATGACTATAGTAATGACTTCCAGCGAGTTGGGGGAATTAAGGTCAATATGTGATAGAATTTCAATAATATATGATGGCAAAGTGGAAGGAATTCTTGCGCCTACAGATTCAGATGTTGACTTCGGGTTAATGATGGCTGGCGAATACAACTCAAAGGAGGTTGTGTAGATGAAAGGCTTATGGAAGAAGCTTATTGACAAGTATGGATATCCTAAGGTATTTATCATGCTTTTTCTGATAATACTCTGCATACTTGCTGTTATACAGAAGCAGAACCTGCCGGGACTTCTAAAGGATTCACTGGTCAGGGTAGGAATGAACGGTATACTTGTTCTGGCTATGATACCAAGTATAAACTCAGGAACAGGGCTGAACTTTAGCTTATCATTGGGAATAGTTTGCGGAATACTTGCAGGGTGTATCAGTATAGAGATGAAACTTATAGGAATGGCTGCTTTTTTTATGGCAATTCTGATATCAATACCTTTTTCAGCCGTTGTTGGGTATTTATACGGTCTTTTGCTGAATAAGGTAAAGGGCGAGGAAATGACTATCGGGACATATATGGGTTTCTCAATAGTATCTTTAATGTGTATAGGTTGGCTGCTGCTGCCTTTTAAAAGCCCTGACATGATCTGGGCAATAGGCGGAAAGGGCCTCAGAATTACAATTGCTTTGGCTGATAAATTTGCAAAGGTAACAGATAGTTTCCTTACTTTTAATATATTAGGTGAGCCGATACCTACAGGAACACTGCTGCTTTTCGGAGCAGTGTGTGTGCTTATATGGCTGTTTATGAGATCAAAAGCAGGTGTTGCAATGATGGCCTCTGGGGACAATCCCAAATTTGCTGCTGCAAATGGTATAAATGTAAATCAACAAAGAATAGTAGGAACAATGTTATCAATGGTCCTGGGAGGAATAGGAATTATTGTATATGCTCAGAGCTTTGGATTCTTCCAGTTATATACAGGTCCTTTGATGATGCCTTTTATGGCGGTATCAGCAATACTTATAGGCGGAGCAACAGCTAAAACTGCAAATATATCCAATGTAATATCGGGAACTGTATTATTCTTTGCACTGCTGGCAATTTCGCTGCCTGTAATTAATAAAATGATGCCGGAAGGAAATCTCTCTGAGGTTGTACGAATCATAATAACATACGGTGTTATTCTTTATGCATTAACCAAGGTAGGGGGGGACGATTAGTATGAATACACAGCTTAATATAACAAATAAAAAGGAAAAACAGAAAGTATCCTTGATGCAAATACTTACTAACTATTCAGTGCCTCTTTTATTTTTCGCAATCTGCCTTGTAGGAGTTTATGTATCAAAGCTGAATCCGACTTACATATTAAATGAAATTGCTGTGAGATTATCAAGAAATCTATTTCTGGTTCTTGCATTAATCATACCGGTTATTGCAGGTATGGGACTCAACTTTGCAATTGTAATAGGTGCTATGGCAGGACAGATAGGGCTTATTACTATCAAAGTATTCGACATGGGTGGATTCTCTGGTTTTATGATGGCGATTTTATTTACAACTCCTTTTGCCCTGCTTTTTGGATATGGAACAGGATTAATACTTAATAAGACAAAAGGCAAAGAAATGATAACCAGCTTAATGCTGGGCTACTTTGCTAACGGTTTATACCAACTGGTATTTCTCACATTTATGGGAACACTAATACCGGTTAAGAATCCGGAAATAATATTAAGCGGCGGTGTGGGGCTGAAAAATGCGCTGGATCTTAAATTTATACAATATTCAATAGATAATATTTTAAGGCCAAATATAATGGGAGTTAAAATTCCGCTTGTAACGCTGCTGCTTGTGGTAGCATTGTGCTTTGTAATCAAATTCCTGGTAAAGACTAAACTGGGACAAGATTTCAGAGCTTTGGGTCAAGATATTAATATAGCGGAAGTTTCCGGAATCAAAACTGATAAGGTCAGGCTTATAGCAATTACAATATCGACTGTTCTTGCTGCATGGGGACAGGTTATATTTTTACAGAATATCGGTACTTTAAATACATATAACAGTCATGAGCAGGTAGGATTGTTCTCTATAGCCGCGCTGCTGGTAGGAGGAGCATCAGTTACAAAAGCCACTATAGGTCAGGCCGTTGTTGGTGTACTGTTGTTCCATACATTGTTTATAGTCTCACCTTTTGCAGGTAAGAATCTTTTTGGAGATGCTCAAATAGGTGAATACTTCAGATCCTTTATTGCCTATGGTGTAATTGCAGTATCACTTGTGCTTCATGCTTGGCAAAAATACATGAATGCAAAAAACAGAGAAAAGCTGGAGTAGCATAGAGGAGAGAAAAAATCCTTAGCATTTTGATAAAAGATGCTGAGGATTTATATTTAAATATGGTATAATTTAGTACTGGAAGGTGATATTAATGAAATTTGATAAATTTGTGGAATCAAAAAAGGATGAGATAATAAGGAGTGTGCAGGAGCTTGTCAGTATAAGAAGTATAGAAGCAAAACCTGAGTCTGGTGCTCCTTTTGGCAAAGAGATGAGAATATGTTTGGATAAAACGCTTAAAATCTGTAAAGAACTGGGCTTTAAAACAGAGAATTTTGATGGTTTTGCAGGTCATGCCGAATATGGAGAGGGAGATGAAATAGTAGGTATACTTGTTCATGTCGATGTTGTGCCGGAAGGCTCCGGATGGTCTCATAATCCATATGGCGGTGAAATATTTGACGGGAAAATCTACGGCAGAGGAACGATTGACGATAAAGGACCGGCGGTTGCAGCAATATATGGATTGAAGGCCGTAATGGATTCAGGTATAAAATTCAATAGGAAAGTAAGAATTATTATTGGCTGTGATGAAGAAAGCGGACGATGGGGCTGTATGAAACATTATTTTAAACATGCAGAAATGCCTATGTGCGGATTTTCTCCAGATTCAGACTTTCCCATTATTAACAGTGAAATGGGGATAATAATATTTAATCTTAAAAAAGAGTTTGAACAAAATGGGGAAGGCTGCTGCGGTTTAAGAATAAAGCGCATACAGGGTGGAAACAAGGTCAACATGGTTCCGGACTATTGTGAATGTGAAATAGAAATGAAGAATGATTTTACTGAGAAAATACAAAAGACCGTGCAGTTCATGAAGGATAATGAGGGTGCAAATATTGTTCTTGAAATAGATAAAGATAAATGCATAATAAAATCCTATGGTGTATCTGCTCATGGAAGCACACCTGAAAAAGGTAAAAATGCAATCTCCCAGATTATTTCATTAATCTGTAAGCTGCCTCTTTGCGTATCACCTCAGACCGATTATATCAATTTTATTAATGAGCATATTGGATGCGAAACTGATGGAAGGTCTTTCGGGGTTGCAATGAAAGACGATGTATCAGGAAACCTTGCGTTCAATTTAGGGACAATTGATGTTAGTGAAGATACGGGCAATATAGGAATTAACGTCAGGTATCCTGTAACCAGGACAAGGAACGATGTATATGATATAATCAGAGAGAAAATTTCAGCACACGGGATTAGTCTTACAGAAGGTAATGAAAAGGATCCTCTTTATGTACCGGCTGACAACTTTATGATAAAAGTTCTGCAAAAGGTTTACACTGATGTAACAGGGCAACCGGCAGAACTGATATCCATTAAAGGAGGAACTTATGCCAGAGCTATAAAGAACGCCGTAGCTTTTGGACCTTTGTTCCCGGGAAAAGAAGATACAGCGCATCAGAGGGATGAATATATAGGTGTTGACGATTTAATTCAGATTACAAAGATATATACTGAAGCAATATATGAATTAGTTAAATAAATTCTTGACATTAGATGTATATAGTGTTATCATATGTAAGTCGATAGATAAATAATAACTTAATATATTGATTTAAGAAGAAGTTCCACTTCTCACCTTACGACACAGTCAGTAAGGTTGCAGTTTATAAGTAAGTATTTATGAGCAGGTGGAGATTTCTACCTGCTTTTGAATTTTTATGGGAGGTGAATGGTTATAAGCGGTAACAAGGGCTTACAGATTAACGAAGAGATCAGGGATAGAGAATTAAGAATCATTGATGCAAATGGAGATCAGCTAGGAATAATGTCTTCCAAGCAGGCTTTGGAGCTGGCAGCAGAAGGACAGCTTGATCTTGTCAAAATTGCGCCGCAGGCAAAACCGCCGGTATGCAGGATCATGGATTACGGCAAATTCAAGTTTGAGCAGAGCAAGAAGGAGAAGGAAGCCAGGAAGAATCAGAAGGTAATTAACATCAAGGAAATTCGTTTCTCACCGACAATTGAGGATCATGACTTAAATGTTAAAGCAAAAAATGCTCAAAAGTTCCTGCTGGACGGGGATAAGGTTAAGGTTACAATCAGATTCAGAGGCAGAGAGGTGGATCATGCTGCTTTTGGAGAAAAAGCCTTGGGAAGATTTTATGATATTGTAAAGGACGACTGCGTAGTTGAAAAGCCGGCTAAATTGGAAGGCAGGAACATGATAATGGTTTTAGCACCGAAGCAGTGATACAATTATTGCAATATGAATACTTCAATAATTGAAAATATAAGTAGTACAGAAGGAGAGGATTTTTAATGCCTAAAATGAAGACCCACAGAGCATCAGCAAAAAGATACAGTTTTACAAAGACAGGAAAAGTAAAGAGAGCATGTGCGTATAAGTCACACATTCTTACAAAAAAGACTACAAAGCGTACTAGAAAGCTTAGAAAAGGCGCTTACGCAAGTTCAATGGATGCAAAAATAATCAGAAAATTAGTTCCATATAAATAAGAGACAGGGAGGCAGCGAAACATGGCAAGAGTAAAAAGAGCGTTAAACGCACATAAAAAACGCAGGAAGATATTTAAGCTGGCTAAGGGTTATGTAGGAGCCAGAAGTAAAAAGTATAGAATAGCCAATGAAACTGTTATGAGGGCTTTAAGATTTGCATATATAGGAAGAAAGCTCAAAAAGAGAGACTATAGAAAGTTATGGATTGCAAGAATTAACGCAGCAGCAAGAATTAACGGTATGTCCTACAGTAAGCTTATAAACGGACTCAAGCTTTCCGGTATTGAAATCAACAGGAAGATGCTTTCTGAGCTCGCTATAAACGATGCAGTAGCATTTTCAAAGCTTGTAGATGTAGCTAAAGAAAAGCTTAATGCATAATAAGCATATTGCATATTAAAAGACCGATAAGGTCTTTTTTCATTGTACAGGGAAACCCCATAAAAAGTACTTTTAATTAATAAATTAGTGCTTTGTTGTAAAATTAGATAGGAATTTGTCAAAATAAAGCTGTGAATTTATACATAGAATGTGGATATACTGAGATAAACAAGGCAAACAAGATATAACAGACGACAGCTTCGATAAGCATCCGATAAGTAGTGTGGCTTAGGTAATGAAGCTTATAAAACGGGTTTTGCTTATAAGCTTTCGGGTGATATAATAGTATAGTTAATATTTTACAGTTGGATTTTTTTAGTATGTTCAATATTAAGGCAATTTTTTCAGCGAGGTGATCAAAATAATCGAATTTAGCTTACTACGAAAAAAAATTAAAGTTACTACAGCACAAATGATAGTCCTTGGCTTTGCTGCAATAATACTTTTTGGGGGATTGCTCCTGAATCTGCCGATAGCATCAAGAAACGGTCAGTCTGTCGGTTTTGTCAATGCAATATTTACATCAACTTCTTCTGTATGTGTTACAGGTCTTGTTGTGGTTGACACAGGTACCCACTGGACGGTATTCGGTAAGGTTGTTATCATGCTGCTGATACAAGTCGGCGGTCTGGGTTTTATGACTATGTCCACACTGTTGGCACTACTCATAGGAAGACGGATAACCTTAAAAGAGAGACTATTGATACAGGAGTCATTGAACCAGTTTGACCTGGAAGGTCTGGTACGGCTCACGAAGAATATCATTATCGCAACTTTTACCATTGAATTTATTGGTGCGGTACTTTACTCCCTTGTTTTTATTCCTGACTATGGATTGAAAACGGGAATTGCATTTGGTGTGTTTCATTCAGTAGCTGCTTTCTGCAATGCAGGCTTTGATCTTATCGGGGATTTCAGAAGCTTTACACCATATGTCAATAATTTTATTATCAATATAAATACTATGCTGTTGATTATAATAGGCGGTCTTGGTTTTTCGGTATGGATGGACATTTATAAAGCTATAAAAGAGAGAAGCTTCAGGAATGTTACACTGCACTGTAAGGTAGTCCTGTCAACAACTATAATACTTATTTTGGTTGGTGCTGCCTTTATATTTGCAATGGAAATGAATAACCCTAATACTTTAAAAGAACTTACACTCAAAGGTAAAGTGCTGGCATCCTTTTTTCATTCTGTAACGCCGAGAACTGCCGGATTCAATACTCTGGATACTGCGGCTTTTACTACACCGACAAAGTTTATGAACATAATACTGATGTTCATAGGCGCATCACCAGGTTCTACAGGAGGCGGTATAAAAACAGCCACGGCTGCTATACTCTTTCTGGCAGTTATATCTGTAGTCAAAGGTAAAGAGGATCCGGAAGTATTTGAAAGGCATCTGCCGAAATATTTGGTTTACAGGGCAATGTCTGTTGCGCTTATCAGCTTTAGCCTGGTTGTATTTATGACGATGCTGCTTGCTATTACTGACGATGCAGATTTTATGACTTTATTTTTTGAAACAACCTCAGCCTTTGGTACTGTAGGACTGACACTGGGTTATACTCCTAGTTTGAGTCATATAGGAAAAATAATAATAAGTATAACTATGTTTGCCGGCAGAGTCGGGCCTCTGACATTAGTATTGGCTTTAGCTAAGAGGGCAAGTAGGAATAAAGGAAATGTCAAATATCCGGAAGATCGTATTATAGTAGGTTAGAAAGGAATGAATAATATATGAAGCAATTTTTAGTCATTGGCATAGGGCGGTTTGGAAAATCTGTTGCCGAGAGATTATGCGAGCTGGGCCACGAGGTTCTGGCAATAGATACTGATGAGGAAGCAATTCAGAAAATATCTGAAAAAGTTACTCATGCGGTTACCGCTGATGCTACTGATGAAAATGTGTTAAAATCATTGGGGGTAAGAAACTTTGATGTCGGTGTCGTTTCTATTAGCTCTGACATCCAGTCCAGCATTATAATTACTTTGATGCTGAAGGAATTGGGTGTGGGGTACATTGTTGCTAAAGCTAAAGATGAGACCCATGCCAAGTTGCTTCTAAAGATAGGTGCAGACAGGGTAGTATTCCCAGAGCGGGACATGGGTGAAAGGGTAGCCCATAACCTTATTGCTACCAATATACTTGAATTTATTGAGCTGTCACCGGAGCACAGTATTATAGAGTTTGCAGTACTTAAAAACTGGGTAGGAAAAGATCTCCGGGATCTCAATCTGAGAGTAAAATATGGGGTAACTGTAGTTGCGATAAGGAATGCTAATAACGACCGGATAAATGTATCTCCAAAGGCCGACAATGAGATTAGAGAAGGAGATATACTTATTGTAATAGGTAATAATGATGATTTGAGAAAGCTGGAGAGGAAAACAGAGTAAAGTAGTATGATGGATATAATACAAAGCAGTACAAACAAAACTATAAAGTACATTAAATCCCTTCAATTGAAAAAATACAGGGATGAATACGGAAGCTTCGTAATTGAGGGTGAAAAGCTTATTAGGGAGGCTTTGGTTTATAACGCATCTATTTCTATGGTATTATTAAGTCAAAGCTTTGCTGAAAGTGAAAGCCATGATGGGCTGGCCGCTGACCTTACAAACAACAATATACCTCTGTATTACGCAAATGACAGGAGTTTTAAAGATACCGGCGAGACAGATACACCTCAGGGAGTAATAGCTGTAGCAGAAAAAATGGAGTACAGCCTTGATAGCATTATTAATAAAGCTGAGCTTTGCATGGTACTGCTTCATGAGATAAGAGATCCGGGGAATGCAGGGACGATAGTGAGGACGGCAGATGCCTGCGGGCTGGATGCTGTATTGCTCTCTAATGGCAGCGTTGATTTATACAATGGCAAGACAATAAGATCAACCATGGGTTCACTGTTTCATATTCCTGTTATTCAGAATCTGGATACTTTGGATACCATTTCGAAGTTAAAAGACAGAAATATAATTACTATTGGGGCAGATCCCCACAGCAGTACAAATTGTATAGAGCTCCCAAGCTATAAGAAGTCAACAATAGTAATAGGAAATGAGTCACAGGGAATAAGCGATGAAATTACAGCTATTCTTGACAGGAATGTAAAGATACCTATGCCCGGAAGAGCAGAATCACTTAATGCTGGAATTGCTGCTTCTATAATGATGTATGAATTCTCTACGAGAAAAAAGTATAAATAACCTACAAAAGCACTCGAATGAGTGCTTTTGACTGTAGACAAAGCTGCAACAAAAGAACAGCCATGTATAGCCTTGTATAAGCATACTTCGGCTATAGCATGAATGTTCTTCTATATAGGTAAATAAGAGAATGGTATGTATATATAGCACCTTTAAATGTGCAAAGATATACATACCATTCTTATGCTTAAGCAGAAGAAAGATAAAACTTTAGCTTCAAAGCATAAAATTATGGATGGAGTTGGGTATAATGTATAACATTTTATATTTTTACATATATCTTCCATTTATACAAAATTTATAGTACTATTATCAGTGGAAATATATTTGGATAATGAATCAATATATCATAATTGAGAAAGGGAAGCGTGATGGAGAACGTAATTGAAGTAAAAGAGTTAGTCAGACAATATGTTTCAGCAAATGGAATAATGAAGAAGTCAACAAAAACTATAACTGCTGTAAACAACATTTCTTTTAATGTTAAAAAGGGGGAGATATTCGGCCTGCTTGGACCTAATGGGGCTGGGAAAACGACTACGATTAAAATATTAACAACCTTACTGGCTCCTACTTCAGGAGAGGCTAGAGTTCTGGGATATAATACATTTGGAGAAGAAAAGAAACTAAGACCATATATAAACTTTATTTTCGGTGGGGAAAGAGGGTTATACTGGAGATTGAGTGCAAGAGATAATATTACATATTTTGCAGATCTATACAAAGTAGATAAAAATACCATGAAGAAAAGGATACCGGAACTACTGGAATTAGTTGGTTTAAAAGATAGAGCCGATGAAAAAGTAGAATCATACTCAAAGGGAATGAAACAAAGATTGCAAATTGCCAGGGGGCTTATAAACGATCCGGAGGTTATTTTCTTAGATGAACCTACTATAGGACTTGATCCTGTCGGGGCAAAAGATCTGAGGAAAATTGTTTCCTTATTGTCAAAACAAGGCAAAACAATTCTCCTTACAACTCATTATATGTATGAAGCTGATGAGCTTTGTAATAGAATAGCTATTATTAATAAAGGCGAAATAATGGCTCTTGATACACCGGAAAAATTGAAAGAACTGAGTATTGGAATGTCGGTTATAGAAATAAAAGCATTTAATGTCAGCGACAATATAATGAATAGCATTTGCAGTATTAACGGAATAGAAAAAGTAACCGTAAAAGAGCAAGAACAAATCCAACTGATACAGATGCAATGTAAAAATCCATATGACTTAACCTCTAAAGTGCTTGAGACAGTGAAAGGGTGTAAAGTATTGGGAATAAACACAAGAGAAGCATCGCTGGAGGATGCCTATATTAATATAGTAGGTGAGAGTGCATGAAACAATTGATAAGAGCAATTTTCTCTTCATGTATTTTTCAAATGAAAGAAACCTTTTCAAGACCTATATTTAAATATTTCATGTTTATTGATCCAATTATTTTTGCATTTGTTACATATATGATGTACAAAGATACGAGTCAACAAAACTTTACTGCTTATGTTGTATTTGGAACAGGCCTGTTAACCCTGTGGAATTCGGTTGTCTTTACATCCGCAGGACAAATTGAGCAAGAAAGATATATGGGTACATTGGAGTTTATAGCCTCAGTGCCTGTCAGCTTCAGACTTATAATATTCGCCAAAACTGTCGGGAATACTATACTAAGCAGTACTTCTATATTAATTACATTTATATTTATAAGAGTGGCATTCAACGTTCCTATTCATATAGAGAACCAATTATTGTTTTTTCTAGTATTCTTAATATCAATAATTTCATTTATAGGACTTGCTATGTTAGCAGCCGCATTTTTTACTTTGTCAAGAAACTCGCGAGCTCTTATGAACAGCATTTCCTATCCGGTTGTTATTATCTGCGGGTTTTTATTTCCTATAGAGGTACTGCCTATATGGACAAGACCCATATCATACATATTGTCTCCTACCTGGGTGGTAAAGCTGCTTAGAATGTGTGCGGCAGGTATATCAGATTATAATATGTTTTATCGTCAGTCAAGCATACTGTTGGTTGTGACTTTGATATATTTTATTGTTGATTATTTCATGTTTGAAAGAATAGAAAAACTGACAAGAATAAATGCGACATTGGAGGTGCAATAAACATGATATGGGATGCAATTCATAAATATTTTCGGCAGTCAATATTGTCTTATAGGGGAATAAACATGGTTTATACAATAGAGTTATATTTATTTGTTCAAATATTGGACCCTCTGTTCCAGCTTATATTATTCTGTTTAATTGCAAAGTATATTCATGGAACGAGTGATATAACTTTCTGGGTAATAGGTAATTCCTTTATATTATGTGCGAAAAGCTCTGTGAGTGATATTGGAATTATATCAGTATGCGAGCGTTTTTGGGGGACATTAAAACTTATTGTTGCAGTTCCTGCAAATAAGTTTGCCGTATTTACAAGCAGAGCTTTTATATATATGTTTCATGCAATACTGAAAGTAATAATCGGGCTGGCAGCCGGGGTGCTGCTGTTTGGAGTGAGCTTTGCAGGGGTAAGCGCAGGCTTGTTTGCTATTAATTTAATTATCGGGGTTTTTGCAGCATCAGCACTCGGGATTTTAATATGTAATATAGGGCTGAGAGTTAGAGACATGAATATAGTGCTGAATACTGCTACAACAATATTATTGGTAGTTACAGGTGCAAATTTTCCGGTAGATAAACTGCCGGTTATACTGCAATATTTATCATATGTAATGCCGTTGACCAGAAGTATAAAGGCCGCTAATCTAATAATGAATAGTGCAAGCTTTAATATGGTATCGGGTTTAATGCTTCAAGAATTTATTATCGGAATAATTTATCTTGCAGCAGGGTACCTATCACTACAATATATGGAAAATCTCGCTAGGAAAAGTGCTTCATTGGATATTTATTAAGACAAAGAAGAAGCCTCCTGTACAGGCATTGAACCGGACAGGAGGTTTATTCACTACTTTGATATAACTTGTTCCACATCATCTCTTACAGTAATATGTGGCTCAAGGTAATCTACTGCAAATACGCTTACTGATATTGACAGTATAAAAGTCAGTGCTAAAAGCAGGCTAATAATTGTCTTTTTCAAAGAAAAGCCCTCCTTTCCTATGGGATTCATTTGCTTCCTGCATATACAGGCGTATACTCTTCAGACAGCTTTTCAATCCCTTTTCATATTCAGGGTTCTCTGCTGAAGTAGCTTTAATAAGCTTTAGCACCACAGCCTCCAGTTTTTTCAGCATTTCTCCGTTTTCCGCCCCTGCTGTTGCCAGAGAATCAATACCCTCAATGATAAGGCTCTTGTATATAGAAAAGTCCTCTATCTTGGAAAGCATATCTATAAATCTGTCTAAAGCTTTTTCCGGCTTCCCCAATAATACTACGATTTCCGTGTAGGTTGTAAAATAAACAAAAAGCTTCGATGCGTTTTTATTGCCCAAATATTCAAATGCCTTGTTTATATGCTCCAGCGCCTTGTCATAGCTGCCTGTTACCTTATACAGCTCCGCTAGATTATTGCATACCATGCTTTTACTGAGATAGTCATCTTCTTCAAATGTTTCCAGGGCTTTATTATAGTATTCCAGTGCTTTGTTGAAATCCAACTGTCTCTTATAATTTACGCCGATATCCATCAGGGTATATCCTATATCAGCTTTTTCTTCAGCATATGAAAGCGCTTTCTCGAATGTTTTCTGTGCAAGCTCAAATTTATGTAAAATATTATGCAGTATGCCATACCTGTAATAATGGAGATGCAGTATATATTTGTCCAATTCAGGAATATCCGGTAGCAGCTTTTCTACATATTCATACTGCATTTCGGCTTTTTTGTTTTCGTGTTCGTAAAAATATAAAAGACCAAGCTCCGAGGTGTAGGCAGCAAGCAGATCCTTCCTATCGTATTCTTTTATCAGGTCTATTGCCAGATGCAGCATTTCCAAGGCAGTTTTCATATTGTTCCTGTAAAAATTATGCATACCGATAGCGCGGTACATTCTAGCCACCTCAACCTTAAGAGCTTTTTCAGCACACCTGCCCTTAAGCAGCCGCAATAAATCAATATCTTTTTCTCCGGTGTATTTCTTTATATTCTGTGATACAAATTCCACCATCGCTATCAGCTTCTCACTGTCTGCCTCGTTTATGTCACGTTCCTTCAGTCCGGCTTTGTCAATAAATAACTCCAATATTACCACCTCCTGTCGAAAATGTATTTTAATGTATATTATACAACATGTTACCATACAAATAAATACTATTTTTTGCAAACGATACTTTTTATATGTAAATTATAAACCCTTGACAAAAGTAAATAAACCCATTAATGTATAAATATGGAAATAACGTTATTGTAATAACGCGGATTTTGAAAAGGGGGTAAATGTGTGCAGTTTGCTGCAGTTGGTGCTTTAACTAGTGTGCAAGCTTTATAGATTGCAAGGACAGCTGTACATTTAGTAAATGTACAGCTATCTTCATTAGTTCCATATTTCATAAAAAAGAAGGAAAATAGTAGTATATATAGAATTATAAATGGCAAATAACAATGATGTAGGTGATTTAATGATATTTAAAACTAATACTTGCGCTTTATACGGAATTGAAGGACATGTTATAGAAGTTGAAACTGATTTGTCTAAAGGGCTGCCGGGTTTTGATATAGTAGGACTGCCTGATGCAGCCGTCAAAGAGTCAAGAGAAAGAGTAAGAGCAGCAATAAAGAATTCAGATTTTCAATTTCCTCAGAAAAGAATAACTATAAACCTCGCACCTGCCGACATAAAAAAAGAAGGCTCAATATTTGATCTTGCAATTGCTGCAGGTATACTTAAAGCATCCATGTTCATAGAGAATGAAGCTTTCGAAAGCTTTGCATTTTTAGGGGAGCTATCGCTGGACGGTACTGTAAAAGGCATAAAGGGAGTATTACCCATGTGCATTTCTTTGAAACAAAATAGTTTGAAAAGATTGATACTGGCCAAGGATAATGCTGACGAGGCAGCGCTTGTCAAGGATATGGAAATATATCCGGTAGAAAGCATTACAGATATGGTGGAGTTCCTGAATGGGAAAAAGGATATAGCACCCCACAAGGTTGATCTTAGAGCCATACTTACTAACAATGCAGCAGAGGAGTATGATTTTGCGGATGTAAGAGGTCAGGATACTGCAAAAAGGGCTTTAGAAATTGCAGCAGCAGGAGCACACAATGTAATTATGCTGGGGCCTCCGGGCTCAGGAAAAACAATGCTTGCAAGAAGGCTTCCTTCGATACTGCCAGATATGTCTTTTGAAGAAAGCCTTGAAGTGACAAAAATATATAGCATAGCAGGTTTGCTTAAAGAAAAGCTTTACCTTGTGACAAAAAGACCCTTCAGGGCACCACATCATACAATGTCAGCAGCATCACTCATTGGAGGGGGAAGAATGCCTCATCCTGGTGAAGTCTCTCTGTCTCATTATGGTGTACTGTTTCTTGATGAGATGCCTGAATTCCCTAAGAATGTGCTTGAGGTGCTAAGGCAGCCGTTGGAGGATGAATGTGTTACTATATCGAGAGTGAGCGGCACGATAACATATCCGGCTAAGTTTATACTTGTCAGTTCTATAAACCCATGCCCCTGCGGCTTCTATGGTGATGGATCCGGCAGATGCTCCTGCAGTCCGGCTCAGATAAAAAACTATTTGGGTAAAATATCAGGGCCTCTTATGGACAGGATAGATTTGCATATAGAAGTACCTTCTGTGAATTTTAGCGACATATCCGGCAATTCTAAAGGTGAAAGCTCAAGCAGTATAAAAAAGAGAATAGACAAAGCAAGAAAGCTTCAGCTTGAAAGATATGAAGGAGAAGGCATTTACTTTAATTCACAGTTGAAATCCAAGCAGATGGCGGTATACTGTGCTGTAGGGAAAAAGGAGAAAGAGCTTTTAAAGCGCGCCTTTGACAAGTTTAATCTGAGTGCAAGAGCATATAATAGAATATTGAAGGTTGCAAGGACTATAGCAGATCTGGAGGGCAGTGATGATATAAAGCTGGAGCACATAGCAGAAGCTATACA